>Ga0193692_1000060_pt1 | contig 30933 bp, 26 predicted proteins | sample L3a1metaG_FD_144917 | JGI IMG/M metagenome (GOLD analysis project Ga0193692, IMG submission 144917) | Soil microbial communities from a riparian zone of the East river system, Colorado, United States - L3a1 | ecosystem: Environmental > Terrestrial > Soil > Riparian zone | place: USA: East River... | reverse complement strand
TTACCCTTATTCGTTTGGGCTATTTTTGTAACAGCTATTTTATTATTATTATCGTTACCTGTCTTAGCGGGTATATTTTTTATTGTGCCCGCTCTAAATTTGGCTATATGCTGGAAACACTTTTTTAATGTTATAACAGAAAGTCAACCAGCAGGAAACTTATTTGATTGGAGTTAATTAATGATCCTCAGAGAACTTACGCCAGAGATAGTCTGTTGTAATCAAATATTGTTAAATCCAAGTACTAGTTCTAATACCTGTTACCAGTAATAATAATTATAAATTTATCAGTTATTTGACAGGTCTGATTGAAGTGATGGTACAAATTATTGTACCTTTTACAGATAGATCTTCTAAAGGTAAACTTAACTATCCCTCTATTCAAATAGTTTTTCATTTGAAAGATTTACCTTTAGCTTTACTAATACAACAAAATTTAGGATATGGTGCCAAGTGGTTTGGGAAATCCCTAACGTGCCTAGAACTATCAAACTCCGGGGACACTCTAAAACTTTTGATACCAAACCATAGCCGAAAGACTATAAGTGGCCAGAATAATTAACTGGGTAAGGTAACAAGTTATAAGAAGAGTGAAACTGAAATGGGTAATCGTTGATCTAAATCAGTATATATAATGGAGTATGTAAAAGAGCAACGAGTAGACGATAGTTGTTTCATTAAATCTAAATTAATGCTATTAAGGTGTACTCTAAAGGGTTTCGCAAGCTATTATCAAATAAAAATCCCTTCTAACCAAATAAATAGAAAGATACATACTTAAAAATTAATACTAGATTGTAAAACCCTTAATTTATTAAACTCAATTGAGTATAAAATAAATCCCTGGTTTATTACAGATTTCGCAGACGCTGAATCTAATTTTTTAATAGGAATCTCTAAAAATAAATATTATAAAACAGGTAGTCTGTTGTGTACAACAGGAGGAGTACAACTATATTTTTCAATTTCTTTACATGAGAAAGATAGAAAACTATTAGAGCAAATTAAAATTTATTTTGGTCCTGGCGGAGGACAAATATATAAACACGGTGAAAAGTCAATTCAATATCGTGTACTCTCTATCAAAGATATGCCTGTAATTATTTCCCATTTTTATCTTTATCCTTTAATGTCTAAAAAATCAGTAACTTATAAACTTTTCAAACTAGCATTTAATCTGTTTATAAACAAAGAACATTTAACAATGAAAGGTTTAGAAAAAATAGTGGCAATAAAGAATTCGATGAACTGTGGTATTTCACCAGCGTCCTTCAACTCACTCTCTGTGACCAATACACTACTTAAATTAGACAATAGTGATTTAATTGAAAAGAAAACATTCCAGATCCTCAGTGGATTGCTTAATTTATTTAAGGGGGAAGGGTGTTTTTATATTCAAATTCAAAAAAGCTCCACAATTAATACGGGTTATTCCGTAAATTAAAATTATCTATTGCTCAACAGGCTAGAGATAAGAAATTAATGGAAAGTTTGAATGACTATTTAGTGGTTGTGGTAAAATCTATGCTAATAGAGATGCTTTTGAACTAGTATTTGGTAAATTTTCAGATCTTTATAATAAAGTTATTCCTTTCTTAATTAAATATATAATTAAGGGAGAGAAATTATTAGATTTTAAAGATTTATGTAAAGTTGCAGAGATAGTTAAAGAAAAAGGTCATTTTAAAGAAGAAGGACTAAATGAAATACGTAAAATAAAAAAAGGTATGAACACTTAAGATCATAAATTTACTCTACAGTAAGGTAGATTCTAGTATTGGTCTTGTGTACTTAGTATGCAGAAGGAATTATATTATTAAAGAAAAAATGTATGCACATCTTTCGCCTACCTTTATGCGATACTACTGTTAACATAGACACATATCTCCTAGGAAAACTGAAATGAATATAGTGAGATTGAAGTGATAACATAAAAGTCGCGGGTATTTATTTGTATTGATAAATTTGACTGCCTTGTCTTTAATACGTAAAAAAGGTTTAAATGCTTATATTTACCTCTGCGAGATAAATGATAAAAAAAGAATTTTAAAATTAATTAATTTGTTAAATGGTAATATGAAAACACCTAAAATTAATTCTCTTTATAATTTAATTGATTGGCTTTAATTGTTAATTGTTAATTGTTAATTGTTAATTGTTAATTGTTAATTGTTATAATAAAAATCCACAATTAAATTTAATCAAATTACCTTTGAATACTTTCTCTTTAAGTAAAGATGCATGGTTAACCGGATTTATTGAATCTGACGGTCATTTTAGTGTTAGAACTACTATGACAGGTAAAATCCTAAAATAGAATGTAAATTTGAATTAAGTAAAAGGCAAAAAGATCATTTAGGTTATAGTAATGAAGTATTTTTAGCAGATATTGCTAAAATTTTAAATGTTTCTCTTAAAAATACTAGAGAAAATACACCTCATCCTCAATATAGACTTAGAACTATGAGTTTAAAAATTAAATTAATATTAGTAAATTATCCTTTAAAGGATTAATATCCTTTATTTGGTTCTAAGTTTTTAGATTACAATAATTGGAAGGAAATACTTAATTTATTTAATCCTAAATTTAAATATTCTCAGGAGAATATAGATAAAGTATTATTACTTAAAAAAGAATTGAATGATAAGAGAACTATATTTACTTGGTACTTGGAATCATTTAAACAATTTTTACAACTTAGATTATTAAGATATATTCCCAACTTCTATGTGAATAGAAGAGTATATACTCTAAATATAATGAAGATATATTTTTAAGAATGCGAGTAATATATACTTAGTTTTCATGACATATGTCGTATATCAAGACTATTCGGCGATAACAATGTTATTAACAGACCGAAACTTTAATACTAGCTTCTATGATCCCGCTGGAGGTGGGGATCCTATCTTGTATCAGCATCTTTTTTATGAGATCCTGCTTAAAACATTTAATTTAGTCCCCAGCCCTCTGTCCTATTTGGATAAGGGAGTGGAGGTTATAAATAATTCTTCACAAATCATATACTCTTCTTCTACTTTTCCTTCTGCAATTATTACAACAGTTCCTTTTGAGAAATATTATAAATTAAATTCTAAGTGTTATGGTATAAAAAACCAACCAAGTCCTGAATTTTTAACTTGATTAATAGGCTTTAGTGAGGGAGATGGTTCCTTTACAAAAGCATCTAGAGGTGATCTTTATTTTGTTATTACACAGGACTCTAGAGACAAACAAGTATTAGAGTTTATCCAAAAAGAACTTAATATCGGTAAAGTCATTAAACAAGGTAAAACTACTTCTCGTTTCATAATACAAGACAAATTAGGTTTATATTTAATATCTTTAATTTTTAATGGAAATATTAGAACACCTGATAAATTTAAATCTTTTAATGAATTTTTAATTTTATTAAATCTAAATATCCGTAAATCTTCTAGAAAACTGAAAGAATTTGGATTAAGTAATAGTGTTTTTGAAATAATTAAGCCTTTTGATAAACCAAAAGAACTGACCTTAAATGATAATTGATTTATAGGTTTTGTAGACGCTGAGGGATGTTTTCATGTTTCATTTATTAACAATAGTAAAAATTCTTTTAGAATTCTATTTGATTTAGCTCAAAAAGGAGAAGACAATAAAAAAATGATATTAGATAAGTTACCTTTACTTTTTGGAGTAGGTGTAGTTAATAAACATTACCATGAAAATAATTGAAATTATAGAGTGAGTGGGTTTTCTAATACTAAAATTCTTATGAAATATTTTGATACTTCCAGTTATAGTTTTTTGACTAAGAAATCTACTAGTTATTTACTATGAAAAGAAATTCATAAATCAATAAGTAAATTAGAACACTTAGATCCTGTAAAAAAACAAAAATTGATTAATTTATCTAAAACTGTAAATAAATATTCTGAATTAGAAGAATAATTTATAAACTAAAAAAACTAAATTAGTTTAAGTGGGAGTATTGAAAAAATTGGAGGTAGTAGTGCGTTTGTAAAAACTTTAATAAAAATTTAGAAATAAGTTAAAATGATTCTTTTATTAGTTATTAGTTATTAGTTAATAAAAAGAATTCTTTTACTGTTTAAAGAATTATAAAATAATATAGCAGATGTTATTCATAAAACAATATTATGAATTTTAGATATTTATATCAATAAGACTATATTATTATATCTTTTTGACGTCCAGCAGCCTAAATAAAGGAGAAGGATTAGAGAAGGTGCTACTATCTAGTCGTAATCATATAATCTAAGCAAACTAGTATAAGAAATTAGATTAAAATCTATGATGAATTATCCTGACGAGGGTAATGTGTAAGTATAAATTATATAATAATCAATATATTTATGCGGCGATGCTAGTGTTAACGGTTAAAATCCCCTAGGACAAGACCGTCGGTTGTATACTAAACCGCTACAGACTGGGTCACTGGTGGGTGCCTAAAATGGTGCTTAATGTACAGTCGGATTCCTCTCATTTTTTTGAGGTCAATAAACAGAAATTTTATTGAATTTTATAATTAAGGGTGAATAAATAAAAAAATAAATATAAAATAAGGAATTGGGTTTTTTGGTCAAATTTGGCCTGATTCAGATAAAATTCTGAATATGAATTGCGCTATATGCTGGGAATGTCTGAGATCAAGTATGGCTACTCTGAGCATAAGCAGGCAAGGCCAGGTCTTGTACTATCCCGTTCGAGTAAAAGTGTCAACCTTGGGACACAATCAGCAGGTAACCAACGACGCTATGTTAGCAGTCTAGTATAAACCTCAGAGACTACACGCGCAACATCTTATTCTAAATAATCGCGTAAGCGAGTGAATGGTTTATTAACACACAGGAGTTATCGATGGTGATGGTTGTTTACTAGTAAGTAAAAAGGTAAAAAGGCTATACTAGTCTATAATTTACTATGGGACTTTAGAAATTGGCCTCCTTTAGTATTCGATATATCCAATATAAACTATGAGGAATTATAAAAATGCGCAGTGGCGTTAAAGCATATCGCTATAGATTACAGAATCGAGAAGGTATGATAAACTTATCAATTGCATTAATGGCTACATTCGACATTCTTCACGAGTCTTACAAGTACTTTCGTTAGAACAGTGTTGCTCAACAATTAAATATTTCTGTAATAGAACTCCTACTCGCTTGTCCTGCGGACTGCTGTCAACAGCAGCACAACTAATTGATAGATCTTCACAATGGTTCGCATGATTCTTGGATTCGGAACTATTGGTTTATATATGACAAATTTTAGACCTCAACTAAGTATTAGAGTCACTAATAAATTCTTACAGGATATACAATGTTACAAACAAGTTTTCGGTGGTTGTATTTATTTTGATAGTAGTCAGAATGGTTACTACAATTGGTCAATTCAAAGTCGTGAATACATTCTAAATGTTCTAGATTACTTCAAAACAAGTAAATGCCGTAGTCATAAATCACACCGATTCTTTCTTATTAAAGAATATTACTATCTACGTGATCTAAATTATTTCAAGGAAGATAGTATACATTATAAAGCATGGCTAGCTTTCATGGTTAAATGGAATAAGTTGAAGATATAGTCCTTTCTCTTTAGATATTTTAAATTATTAGAGGGAAGCATCCAGAAGTTATATTTATAGGCTTCTTAACGTTGCTGTATGCTGGGATTACTACAATAGTTAGTTTTAAATACTCCATCTTAAATGACATAGTGAAAAAGTTAAAACAATGAAGTATATCAGCAGGTAACAATTTTAATAATGTTATTAAATTTGGAACCTCAGAGACTTTATGCAACGAAACAGTAGTAAAATTAGAAAATGTAAAATACATATCTTCTCATGTCCCTAAACATTTAAAACCGTTAAATGATGAACAATTTGGACATTATTTAGCGGGTTTAATAGATGGAGATGGTCATTTCAGCAGTCGTAAACGACAACAACTGGTTATTGTTTTTCATAAATTAGATGTTTCCTTAGCTTATTATATAAAGGAAAGACTTGGCTTTGGAAGTGTTAAAAAAGTTAAAAATAAAAATGCATATCTTTTAATTATAGCTGCTAGAGAAGGTTTGGAAAAAGTAATTAATTTAATAAATGGTAAAATTAGAACAGAAAATAAGTTTAATCAAATTACTAACAATATATTAAGTCATCCTAAATTCTGTGGTAAAACAATTAGTTTAAAGTTAAATTTGGATATTGATTTAAAAAATCATTGATTAGCCGGTTTTTCAGACGCTTCTGCAACTTTTCAAATCAAGCTAAGAACTAGAACAGATCAAGAGCAGCCAGATTGAACCCTCATACCTTCTTCTAATTCTAAAGCTTTACCAGCAGAAACTAGGATAGTTGTATGGGGTACAAATTTATCCTCTTCAGTAGGGATAGGTCGATATACAAAACAAGTAAGTAATATGATTCGTATTCCTGCTTATCAGCAAAGTGTTATAACAGGATTAATCTTGTCTGATGGGTGATTAATTTTTGCTTCAAAAACTAATAAATCTGCTCGATTAGGCTTTAAACAATCTTTATCCAATTCGGCTTATTTTTTATTTGTATTTAGCCTTTTATCTCCTTATTTTAGTTCTATCCCTAGTTTTATATCTTCTAAGCGAAAAGAAACTAATACATATGCTTTAGAAATTTTTACTAGATCATTACCTTGTTTTACTGATCTTCATTCTATTTATTACCCTAATGGAATAAAAATAATTCCTGCAGATATTTTTAACCTCTTGACTCCTATTGCTTTAGCTCATTGAATAATGGGAGACGGGAATAAAAATCGACACGGTTTAACAATCAGTACTGATTCTTTTTCTCTAAATGATACAGTTAGATTGATTAATGTTCTTATGGTTAGGTATAGATTAGACTGTACTATGCGTAAAAAATCTCCCGGGTATACTATTTATATCAAAGAAAAATCAATGCCTTTACTACGAACTTTAGTACAACCTCATATGCATAGTTCGATGCTATATAAATTAAGGATGAATAATGACGTAAAATATACTACTCAAGTTAATTTATCTGAAGACATTTCCTCGAAACCTTTGCTGTTGCCGCTAAGGCAAGAGAGACATGATTTAGTTAAACTAACTACAAAGGATGACGCAAGCTTTCAAATTAAAATACTTAATCGAAACCGCTGCTCTAAGCCTCTCGCTTGCGCAACAGGCAAGAGTAAAAGGGTAGAAATTAGATTAAATTTTCAAATAGATCAAAAAAAAGACGTTCTCTTACTATTAATTAAAAATTTTCTTGGCGGAAATATTGGTTATAGAAATTTATTAGATAATTATACTTACAATTCTGATAGTTATGGTTCAGCTAGAAAGATAATTAAATATTTTGATAGTTACCATTTACTATCCCATAAACATCGCGATTTCTTAAGATGGAGAAAGACTTATGTATTATTGCAAATGGAAAATGGTTTAACTGACAAGGATAAAATGAGAATTAAAAACTTCGCCTCCAAATTATCTATTAATAGAGCGAACACTTTCTTAGGTTTTTAAAGCCTCGCTGTGCTACAAAGTGCTCACTCCTTACGGAGTAATTATAGTGGACTAAATAGCTGCTTTTTAAATAAAGGTTGCAGAAAATTCAGTACTAGTTTACTGGTTATCCGTAGAACTAATTTTTCATCGCAACCTCAATCGTCAGCTTTAAATCCTTATTGAATAACAGGATTTGGAGATGGAGAATCTTCATTTACTATCTCTATTATCAAAGATTCTAAATATAAATTAGGTTGAGTTGTTAAACCTAGTTATAGAATAGGATTACATCAAAAGGATTCTGATTTATTGGTAAGAATAAAAGCCTTTTTCGGTGTAGGTAATATTATAAAAGATAGAAAAACTAATATGGTTTATTTTGTTGTGAGTCCATTAGCTGATTTAACTAATGTAATAATACCTCACTTCTTAGAATACCCGTTACTAACGCAGAAACGTGCTGACTTTTTACTTTTTAAATCTATTATAGATATGATAAATAGTAAAGAACATCTTGATTCAGAAGGGCTAAAAAAGATAGTGGGAATAAAATATTCTATTAATAGAGGTTTATCTACAACCTTATTAGAAGCTTTCCCTGATGCGTATCCCGTTGATAAGCCGAAAACGCTAGTTCCTTTAACTATCGATCCTAATTGATTAATTGGGTTTACAGATGGGGAGGGTTGCTTTAATATTCATATTACTTCTTCTAAAACCCACGTAATCGGTGTTCAAGTAAAAGTAAGATTTATATTAACACAACATTCGCGAGATATAGATTTAATGCAAAAGTTAGTACAAATTTTAGGTTGCGGTGGTTTAAGCCAGTATAGTGGTGAAAAACCTGCTATTAATTTAGTTGTTTCTAAATTCGCGGATATAAATACTAAAATAATTTCACTTATTAAGAAATATCCTCTTCAAAGTTCTAAAAGACTGGAATTTGGGGATTTTTGCCTAGTTGTGGAGCAAATGATAAATAAAGCTCATTTGACTAAGGAGGGATTAGAAAAAATTAAGGAAATAAAAGCTAGAATGAACACTAGAAGAGAACTTGTTTTTAATAAATACACGAAAAAGGATAAATAGTATAGTGTGCTCATTCATTTTTAATTTCTATGATATTAGATTTGCTTAAAATAACTTTAAAGCTTGTCTAAGGGGTCGCGTAGGCGAGTGGGTAAATATTTCAGATCGGTCATGGAAATTAAAAATGAATAGTGTTAAATGGATTAGCAGTTTTTAATACATATTACTTTGGGTCCACTAGTTTTGGTTCAGCTAAAAATTGTATTAATTATTTTGATTACTTCCATTTATTATCTTGTAAGCATATTAACTATTTAAAATGAAGAAAAGCATATATAATAATTCAAAATAAAGATCATTTAAATAAAGATGGAATTGACAAAATTATTAAATTAAAAGGTACAATGAACAGATTAAATGAGAATAGTTAGCGGAGCTTACAGATTTAATGAGACTACTGTTTAAGATAAAGTTCTAACAAGGATGCTAAGTTCTTGAGTATTAATTGGAATAGATTTTTTGTTTTTGTTTTTTTACTGGTAACAGCTATTCGATTAATCAAAATTATTGTTACATTTTAATTATACCTGCTTTTGGTATAGTTAGTCAAATAGTTTCAACCTTTTCAGGTAAACCAATATTCGGTCAATGTGGCCCTAAATATATTATAATTATATATATTTTGAAACATACTATATGCAGGAAAGTAATGAATTTTAAGAAACAAAATACTATACTAGTAAGTCACCTAGAAATAATATTAAAGTTAACTAATTTAATGAATATTTTTTTAATCCTTAGTTTTATTTGTATAGGCAAGGATATTTTAACTGGTGCCAGTATAACTACTGTTTGTTTTACAGCGAATGGTTCCGCAGGAGTCTTCATTTGTTTAATGATGGTAACAATTTTTGTTTCGTATTATAACCCGCAGATAACCAAAGCACGTGTAATGAACTTACACAAATCCAATATTACATTGAATAGCGGATTATGCATGTGAGTAGACATTTCAGAGGCCATACGTATGTTATTTTTCTCTCCAAAGCGCGCTAGCTTTAAATCTTTATTTACCCTGGTTATCCTGAAGAAAAAGCAAATAATTATAACAACTAAATCTGCTAAAGCTGCTAAAGCTAACAAGGCTTTAATTTTATTTTTGTCAACATTTAATTTTCTATTTAAAATTATGTCCGTTTTAAAATCTACAAATACAAACACTGCAGCAGTCCTACGGACAACAGACAAAGGAGAATATAAATCTGATATAGAAAAACTTAAGCCTTTGATAACTAAAACTTTAAAGCTTAAATCTAACTCTTTAAAACCAGAAGATAAAAGATTTAATCAATGGTTAGCAGGTTTAATAGATGGAGATGGATGTTTTCAATTAAGTAAAAAAGGTTATGCTAGTTTAGAAATAGTTGCACATATTAGAGATAAAAACTGTTTATACCAAATAAAACAAAAATTTGGAGGTGCTGTGAAATTACGAACAAATTTAAATCATTTAAGATTTAGAATGCACCATAAACAAGGTATGTTAGATATTATAAAGGCTGTTAACGGGGAAATTAGAAATCCTATTAGGTTACTTCAACTAAATAAAATTTGTGGGAAATATAATATCCCTGTACTTAAACCAACACCTCTAACTTATGAAAATGCTTGGTTATCAGGCTTTTTTGACTCAGATGGTAGTATTTATTTAAATTTAAAATCTTCTCAAATGTATATAACTGCATGTCAAAAAAATAAATATTTGTTAGATATTTTGTGTGAATTGTACGGAGGATCTATTTATATAGAAAAAATAAGTTTTAAATGGATCGTTTATACTAAATCAGAAATAATTAAATTACTTGAATATTTTAAATTAAATCCTTGTAGATCTGCTAAATTGAATAGAATTAATGCTGTTCCTAAATATTATGAACTTAGAGGTCTTAAAGCTCACTTAGCTGGGGAATCTACAATATTAGGTAAAGCATGGAAGAAATTTCTATTAAGATGGGATAAATGGGAAAAAATTAAAAATAACTAAATATAAGGCTCCGCGCTATTTCACACTAACAGGAGCAGGAGAAAAATAAAGAGATGGTCCACGTACAAGATTTAATATGTTACTTTTCCTTTTCAGTCTATTAAAGGACCGAATTAGGCACAGATATAAAATTATCTTGTATTATGTACATAGGAATGGTTTATGCTATGTTTTCTATTGGAATATTAGGATTTTTAGTTTGGAGTTTCTTTAAAATAATCTTTAATTCGTTAGAATCTTTGCCTAGGTACCTGTTGCCAGTAGTAGATATGTTAATTTGGCTAGAAGATTATTTTTTGGTGGCTCTTCTTTATTGTGAAATAAAGATAATAAATATCGCTGTATGCTGGAACTGTTAAGTGCTAATTAGTACCTTTCAGCCAAAGGCGGGTAAAAATCTAATTAGTTTTACTCAATCAGCAGGTAATCTGTATACTAAAAGTTTAAAGAGTTCCTCAGAGATTACACGCGATACATCTTTTGATTTTACTTTATTTAAAATATTTTATTCTAGGATTAATCAGCAACACCTGACCCTGGGCCTAGCAGCAGTAACTCCAGATTTTAATTGGTTAACTTGGTTTATAGGATTTACGGAAGGTGATGGTGCTATTCTAACTTATAAAGGTAGACCTACTTTCGTTATAACCCAAAAAGAAACAGAAATTCTATTACACATTCAAAAAGTATTAGGATTTGGTATTGTTCGAGAATATAAATCATTTTCACGTTATCTGGTACCAGGTATTAGATAAAAAAAATATATATCTATTAACTTTATTATTTAATGGTAATTTAGTTTTAGAGCATCGTAAATCTCAATTAAGTTATTGAATACAAGCTTTAAATAAAACTTTTGCCTCCAATAAACCTGCTTTGAAAAATCAGCAGTCCATAGGGACAGTAGACTTAAGCGAGATTAATTTAATTGATAAATTAATTAAACCTACTTTAAAGGACGCGTGGTTATCTGGTTTTACAGATGCGGAAGGTTGTTTTAATGTTAAAATAGAGAAAAGATCTAATTCTGTAACAGGATTACGTGTAATGCTTAGATTTATTCTAGACCAAAAAAATTCACAATATTTATTCTTACAATTACGAGATTTATTTTCTTATGGAGCAGTAAGTTTAAGAGGTGAAACCAATGGGGTTTATAGATACCAAGTTAATTCTTTCAAAGGATTAATCCCAATTAGAAATTACTTTTTAAATTTTCCACTAAAGAGTAAAAAATTATTGTCATTTCAAAAATGGAATGAAATTTATAAAATGGTGCTAAATAAAGAACATTTATTAGAAAAAGGATTAACATCTATTCGAGAGTTATCTAAAAATATAAATATAAATAACAGTTTAAATAGAAAAACTGGTTCTGCAAAGCCCAAATAAAGTTTAAGGAGCAAACATAAGATGAAGATATAATCCGATCCCGGGCGTGAGTCCGGTGTGTATGCTATATATTTAATATGTTATATGCATATGCTACTTGCACCATATGTTCTCAGTTGGGTTAGATAAAATTGAAAATTTAATTCTTTACTCTCAACTTATTGCAGCTAAAATAGAAAAAACAAAAAATAAGCCACTTATTTCTAGATTTCATTTACATTTACCGGTTTCACCACAGGAAGTCGAGCACTCTAGCGCCAGAGCAAAAGGACAATAGGAATGAGGTTAAAGAGATAATATTTGGCTCTTTGTTAGGGGGATGCTCAATTAGAGATGCATCCAAGAGGTTTAAATGCAAGATTTGGCTTTACACAAAGCTTAGATAAAAAGGAATATTTTGTAAGTGTGTGAAATTCTTTAGGAGATATATGCACTCCTTTTGGAAAGTACAGAGAAATGTCTTATTTAGATCACAGAACTGGTAAAACTTATACAAGTTTAAATTTTTGAAGTAAATCTTTACCTATGTTAAATGAGTTTTATTTTTCATTTTATTTAAGCCAACCCTCGAGGGAAGGTAAGAAAAAAGTAAAAACAGTTCCTTTAGACTTATCACTATTAACTCCCCTTGCTTTAGCTCATTGAGTAATGCAAAAAGGATTACTATATAATAATTCCTTGCATATTTGCACTGATGGTTTCGTTTATGCAGAGATCCAACGGCTTACTCAGTATATAAAGCACAGGTTTAATATTAAATGTACAATACATAAAAAAGCAGGAGGAAACTTTCATATTTATATTTTAGCAAAGTCTGTAGACTTAGTAAAGAATCTGATTTTACCGTACGAGCTAAATATAATTTCTGCTTCCGCCTCCGGAACTTGTGTTTACCCACCTACTGTTGGTTTTCCACCTTTTTATTATTATAACAATAAAAATAAGAAAAAAGGAAAACAGGGCCAGAAGAAACATAAATTTGATAATAAAGTACCATTTAGATCTCCTTTTTTACTTAATACTAGACCTGTAGTTAATTTGTTAGAAAGTAGTATTAGTTTACGAAAATTTTATAGTACTAAATATAATCCAGATCCTGTTGTTCCAATTTTAAAATATGATAATGCAGATCTTTCAAAAAAAAAAGCTGTGAAAGAAAATAAGGGTAGATCTGGTGTATATAGATGGAAAAATAATATTACCGGTAAATGCTACGTAGGAAGCAGTGTATTTTTAGGTAGAAGATTAATAAATTACTTTAGTTTTGAATATATAGCTGACCCTAAGAGGAATATGCTTATAAATAAAGCTTTAATTAAGTATGGTTATTCTAACTTCTCCTTAGATATTCTCGAATATTGTGAGCCGTGTCTGGTAGTTACTAGGGAACAGTATTATATAGATCTGTTAAAGCCTGAATATAATATTTTAAAAGTTGCAGGTTCTTCTTTGGGTTATAAACATACAGAAGTGAGTCGATCCAAAATGAGAGGCAAAAAATCGCCGGAACATTTAGAAAAAGTTATAAGCAATTTGAAAAAAATAAACTTAGAAGGATTTTCACCTGAAGTTAGAGCCAGAATAACGAAAGGAATGGTAGACTTTAATATTAAGACTAAAGGTAAAAAAGTTGTATTTACTAATATAGAAACGCCAGAAGTTTTAACTTTTGTTTCTATCAGGGACGCAGCCTTAAAAATGGATATTAGCAGAAGACAAATTAATAAATATATCTTAAGTAAAGAGCCCTGAGGTAAATATAAAATATCTTTTATAGATTAGGTATAATTAATAATTAATAATTAATAATTAATAATTAATAAAATTAGTAGATAATGTTTGGAGTAATGCAAGACGGATCTAGAGGTTCCTCTAAAGGTTTATATCTTTGTACAGATAGTTTTACCCATGATGATGTTAAAAGACTTAGTCAATATTTAATTAATAAATATGATATTAAATGCTCTATCCATAAGGCTGGAAAAAACTTTAGAATTTATATTCTAGTACTCCTACGGACTATAGAGACAATTAAATTTTTTATTTTACCCCTTCATTCAGAAGGCTTTTACATATAAGTTGGGAGCATAGCTAAATTTCCACGTCGTCCATAACTTGAAAGAGTATGGAGTATAATTTCCCTGTATGCAAGAAATTATTTAAAAATTAGTGTACGTAGTATACATAAGTCCTATCTTTAAAATTAATATTAGATAAGGCTAGTACGTTAAAATCACTAAATCTTATACAACTTGCAGGAAACCTGCTAATATTTAAAATTTTATTTATACTCCCCCGTAAGGGGGAGTGGATCCTCAGAGACTACACGGGAAAATCCCAAAAATTTACTACGGGTCCTACGGGTCCTACGGGTCCTACGGGTCCTACGGGTCCTACGGGTCCTACGGGTCCTACGGGTCCTACGGGTCCTACGAATAACTAAGTTTGTGGCTGGATTTACTTGGCAAAGCCAACAAAGCTAGTAATAAAGATACAAATCTTAATAGGTCGATACGAGAGCTTATTTTACGGCTGCTACAATGGTAATAGCCGTTCCAACAGGGATAAAAATTTTCAGTTGGCTGTCAAACTCCTTTAGTAAGAGTTATTCGGCCTTAAATTATATAATTGTGTTTTTAGGTATTATTTATTTTTATTTGTGTATTTGTATTTATTCAGAAAATAATTGTTTTTTAATTAGTAATCTACCGGTATGTTTAAGCATAAAGCGCACTAATAATTATAATTTATTTGAATTACATAAAGGTAATTTATTAGAAATTTTTCCTAGATCTAATCCTAAGTATATGAAAGAGAATGATAAATGTAAATCTTTAGTTCTATATGGTGAAAATTTAGTGCCCAGCAGTGTTGTTAATTTACCAAAATTTACTAGTATAGTATCCTATATGATAAATATTCCTAATAATATCTTATTTCCTTTAGTTGGTATTATGATATCTGATGGACATATTGAATATAAATCTAGAAGGACTTTAAATTCTGCCTGTAAGGGTATACATAATAAAAATAAAAATATGCATGTGTATAGTATTATTAATTGTAGATTTAGATTTAAACAATCAATGGAACATTTTGAATATTTATTTTTTGTTTTTAATCTTTTATCTGGGTATTGTATCTCCTATCCTAGATTAGTTAAAACAAGAATAAATCGTAAAGACTTTTATGGTGTTGAAATAATAACTAGAGCTTTGCCTTGCTTTACAGTATTAAGAGATATTTTTTATAGAGGAAGAATTAAAATTATTCCGGATAATTTATATGATTTATTAACTTATGAAGGTTTAGCTCATATTATAATGGGAGATGGTGCTTTTAAGTTTAAGGGTATTACTTTAAATCTGCAATCTTACTCTATAAAAGAATTAATACTATTTATGAATGTTTTAAAAATTAAATTTAATATAGATTGTACTCTGTACAGACAAAAATCTAGAAATCAATATACTGTATATATTAAAGTAAATTCAGCTAAAAAATTATATCCTAAAATAAAAATTTTTATTGTACCTAGTATGAGATATAAATTTGAATCTAAAATTTTATCTTTGTAAATATATTTATTAAGAACATTTATTACTCGCTGGATATATTTGCATAATAATTTTTTTAGAGTATTTCTATGACTTTTTTTAATTTAAATTTCAAAAAAACACAAAGAAAAAAAAAACAAGTTTTTGCTATTTACATTATACCAATTATATATATAAAGGGGCAAACTCGAGGGAAGTCCTAATATTAGAATCTGAATAGTATTAGGATAATCATCGAACTAAATCATGTTCAGGAAACTATCATGTAAAAGCGTAGAGACAAGATGCCCCAGGATAAACTAAGGTATTTAATATCAATACTAAGGTATCCTAAGGAATAGTCCAAAATCGCCAGTAATGGTTTGAGGTATAAATACTTCAATACTATATAATAAAAAAATTAGTTATATATTAGATAATAGGTTAACTAGATCTGAGATGATCGAAGACTGAACCTTGAGCTACTTTATATGGAGGAACTTTAAGATATAGTACACCTTTATTATTTACATTAGGTTTTATATCTTTATTCACTCTGGGTGGATTAACCGGAGTAATTTTATCTAACTCTTCGTTAGATATAGCATTCCACGATAAAATATTTAATAAGGAAATATTCTATGATACTTCTCTTCTACAAATTAATCTGCTAAACAAATTAGGAACTTTTCAATTTCGATTTTTGGATCGTATTAAAGACAAGAAAGACAAGAAAGACAAGAAAGACAAGAAAGACAAGAAAGACAAGTTAGTGACCTTTTGCCTGTCTGATAGAAAAGGAAAACACTATGGAAACAATTCCACGACAAGGGGTTTTTATTCTTATTTTTTGTACAATAATAAAATTAATAACAAAGGTACTTGAATCAGAACTTTTGGTACTGTAGTTAATACTCCTAAAGGATTAGCATTGCTTACTCCCCTTGTGACTGTGCGTTGCAATAGTAAACATACAAGCTCGGTTTTGATCTTAGGGGAAAAGTTACCAGAGCGAGAGCAAAGAGTAGAAGAGATTAAAAATAACTATATTGAACAATTTTTTGTGGGTCTTTTAGAAGGAGATGGTACTATAACTACTAATTTAAATAGTTACAAATCAATAAAAGTTAGATTTGTTATAGCTTTGAAAAATGAAAAAAATAATCATTATATGTTAAATAAAATACAAAATATTATCGGTGGTAGAGTTGTTATTGAGAGAAAAGAGAAATATGTCACTTGGATTGCTAGTAGTAAGAGTGATATTAATAAAGTATTATTAATTTTAGCTAGATATCCTCTATTAACAGTGAGAAAACAATGTCAATTAGAGTTTGCTAAAAATTGCTTACTTTATAAAGACGCAGATAATTTTTTGTTAAATAGAAAAAATATGTATAAAAACATGAATGATTTATTAAAGAAGTTAAATAAAAATTTAATTTTTGAATTGCCTGTTTATTTTAATTCTTGGCTTTCTGGGTTTATAGAAGCAGAAGGTAATTTTTCATTAGTTTTTAACGATAAAGGTCAATTAAGAAACAGTACTTTCAATATAGGTCAAAAAGATGACTTACATGTATTAAATATGATTCTTTTTTACTTTCAAAGTGAGAAAAATATATGAAAAGATAAAAAAACCCTTGTTCCTAAAGGAGGGATATTAACTGATCCTAATTATTATAGATTGAACCTTTGTAATTCTCTATCTAGAAAACTTCTTTTCGAACATTTCTCAAAATATCCCTTACTAGGAGAAAAAAAAATATCATATAGTAAATTTTTTGAATATCATAATCAGAGACTGACAAAAGATTAGTCTTGGAAAATTTTGTTATTAACAGTGTCGTGAGTAACATTGCTTGATTAATTACTATCTTACTATTATTAATAATTTAATTTTAATTAGTAATTAATACTTAATTATAAATTATAAAACCATACGTTAGCATTATAAAGTTGGAACTTAATATAAAAATTCTACTCCTGGTTCCAGTTCCTGGTTCCAGTTCGCACTCCTACTATATTCTAACGGGCTTCTATTTTTCTTAAAATTAGAGGCAAATCAATTCAAGGTTTGATGAATTAATTAAGAACGGTGGAATTTATAATAAAGAATATTAATGCTATTCTACCTAAAATTTATTGTAAGCTATACCGTGGGTTTTATTTTTAAGTAAGTGTCAAAATAAGATCTGTAGAGACTATACGCAATGTATTAATTTTAAACATAATTGTTAAAGTTAATAAAGAGATAGTCCAGGCCCTAATAAATAGCTATTTTACTTTACTTTGTTCTTGTGCATTTTTATTTTTATTTTTGTTATTCTGATTTTTAGAACAATTGCCCCCCTTTTTAATTTGCATATGCAATAGTCAAAACTAATGCAAAAGAATAATTAAATAATTAATAAAAACAAACAAACAACAAACAAACGTTCTTCTCATAAAGAGAAACAAAACAACAAAAATAAATCTTAATTAAATTAGCTTAATAAAAGGGGAGTAAACTCACTTATTACGTAATTGCTCATTTGGGCCTTAAATATATAGATATTTATGCAATTGACTGTATGCTGGGAACTGTGTTTTTAGTTTATTATTTACTTATTATAATATTGAATCTAAGTTCTGAACTAGATGGAAGTGGAAGCTTTAATCTTCTAATAATAAGTGAAAATAATAATAATACTATATCTCTTAATAAAGGTATAAACATACAATCAGCAGAAAACTTTTTAGGTTTCTCAGAGACTATACGTCAATTGCCTGCGAATTTTGCTAATTTTAACAAATTAGACGATTTTAAATTTTACTCTTGGTTAGCTGGTGTTATAGATGGAGATGGAAATTTTGACATTAGAAAAATGAACTCGGACTCTAAAAAAGTAGCTTTAAGGGCTATTAGAATTAAACTTCATATTAGAGATGTTAGAATTTTAACTCGAATTCAAGATAAATTACATATGGGTAGAATTAAAACTTATAAAAATAGCCCCCATGCATTGTATATTGTTTCTACTAGATCTGAAATGGAGTTTTTAATGAGTAAATTAAACGGTTTAATTAGAATTAAAGTAGATAGTTTTAAAAAAGCTTGTTTACTATACAATATTGAATTTATTACTCCGGATTATAATATAAAAAAAAATGATCCTTATTTTTCAGGTTTAATTGATACAGATGGTTCTATCGTATTTAATTTTAATTCAAATAGAATTGAATGTAATTTAGAATTTAAATATAATCAATATACTTCTAAGTTAAATTTAGATAATTTTTTACAAGGTTATAAGCCTTATGTATTAATACGTAATAATAAGAAAAATCAATCTAAAAAAACTTTTAAATCAATAGCATTTAAATATCAAACTGTTAAAGGAATGGTTCCTTTATATGATTATTTTATGCTAAATAGATTATACTCTGATTTCAAATTTTTTAGAGTTTCTCAGATTAAAAAATTTGTACAAATTAGACATTTTAAAAATTCAGAATTTAATAGTGTTGAATTTCAAATTTATTCGGATTTTTTATTAAATTGGATTCAATATAATAATCCTCTATGGACTAAAGTACCTTTTGTAAATAAACTTAAAAGCAGGTAATGAGAGAGTCCAACTAGAAATTATATAACTATAACTCTAGGCTTTCGTTATTTTTCCTCTTGGTCATGGTAATGATTACTTACCTTAATAGTTGCTCCCCATACTCCCCCCTTACGGACGGCCCGTAGGGGTAGCAGGTATAACAAATAAAATAGAAATAAATTTTGTTTAGAATATAAAAATCAGAGGGTTGTTATATTTTTTTACTCACATTAAATCTGGTGTTCTAATGAAAGCAGTATGTGGGTAGTTCTAGAAATTTAGGAGTAAGATTAAATGTATATTTTAGAAATAGCTACTTATAAATACAAAGTATAAATACAAAGTAATAGAGGTAGCGCTATTTGCAGAGCTTTATTAAAATTTTGTCACTCAGAATTTAGATTTATATTTAAACATTTGGATATACTCCACTTAAAACTGAAAAAGCCTCTCTTAATACTGATTTTTTTGTTTTTTTAGTTAAAGAACAAAATTTATTTAGATAATTAGATATTTGACTATAATGCTGCTGTTCCCGTGAACTGAAACAGAGGACAAGTACGAGTTATCACACTTCTTCGGATAATTATTTATTAACATAGGCTCAGTTATGCGGAGCTAAGCAGTCCTATGAATTAGAAAATAAGAATTCTTTTGTCCTGCGGAGTATATACTAAGGAACAGCAGCTAAAGCAGAGACAGTTAAATCAAAGAATTAATAGAGATGAGCTCAGGAAAGAGGAAAACACACTTATTATGTTTATTCTACTATAAATTTAAAATTAATAAGCACTTTTTTGGTGCAAATCAACTTTCTAAATTTTTAGATATTGGTTTATATTCTGCACAATATATAACAAAATTTATTAAATCTTCCTCTTATTTAGCCATTGTTTATAAAGAATTATAATCTCCTTTAGACCTGATAGTTGCTCCTCCCTAACAAATAAGTCTTGGCAACATCTTGAAATTTATTAACTGTCAAAAAAATAAATTAAGAATACTAATAGTAAAACAAGTAAATCTGTTTACGGGTTTAATTATTCTACTAGCTGTTACCAGTAAAAAAACAAAAACAAAAACAAAAACTTGGCCTTTTATTAGTGAATGTACTAAATTTTTTTTCAGGAGGGCAAATTAAAAATCCTAGAACTATTAAAAAGAGAACAGGCAAAGCCAGTTATATAACGGTTTTTCTAAATTCTACGCCCTTTAAATAATTTTTATTATCGCTTATTGAGGAGCAAGCGGAGCAAGCGGAGTAAGTAAGTAAGTAAGCAACAAAAACTTTTCTTAAACTAAGTAATAAATTATCCTCAGGAAACTAACGACTGCATAATGCATTTCCACTACGTATTATCAATGGGTGCAGTCTTTGCTTTATTTGCCGGTTTCTATTATTGGACTCCTAAAATAGTAGGTAGAAATATAAATGACTTCTGAGGTAAAATTCATTTCTGGACTTTTTTTGTTGGGGTAAATTTAACTTTTTTTCCACAACACTTTTTAGGAATGGCCGGTATATATTTAATTATATCTGATTATGTAGTAATTAATAGCTTAATGAATAATGAAATTTTGTTATCTTTAATTGCTATTAAACCGTATGGACCTCACATTTTTCCTGTATATTTTTCTCAACCTGTACGTATTTATAAACCAAATTTAGATCGTAATTTAATAGCAGTTGAAAACAGAAATCGTACAGTAATTTATCAATGAATTAATTTAATTAACGGAAAAGTATATGTAGGCTCGGGATGAAATGGATCTCGACGTTTATTATCTTATTGAACACCTAGTGTTTTAAAACGAAATCTTCCAATATATAATAGCTTATCCTATTATACTCACAATAATTTTATATTAGCGATATTAGAAGATTTAAGTACAACAGGTTCTGTTAGTAAAGAATTTATGTTATCACGAGAACAAATATATCTAGACTTAATTTTCAGTAACGGATATTCCTCTTTAAATAACTCTCCTACTGCTGGTTCTACCTTAGGGTTTAAACATAAACCTGAATTTGGCATTAATCGTTCAGGACTATTGAACCCTATGACGGACCGTAAATTTTCTCCTTAATTTATTGAAATGCAGAAGCGTAATAAGATTGGAGTCAAGAACCCCCCAATTCAGAGTTATTAAATCATCTGATACAATAGAAAAATTAACTAAATTAGTTTATGTTTATAATTCTGTAGACATGTCTTATATATGTTCTTATTCAACTGTTCAATGTTCAAAAGAGTTCAATATGGGTAAAGATACTTTATCTAAATATATATTAAATGGATTTCCATTTAAAGGAAAAATATTTTCACGAGTTTTACTACATAAATCATAAATTAACAATGCCTCTATAGATCCTTTAAATATCTATTAGACAATCGGGTGAATTGCAACGAAAACCTTTACATGCACATTTATTCTTATAGCTTTTAATAAGAATCGGATGACGACGGCTTAGCTTTAAACAATAAAGGTCAATTTGCAGCGAAGCTTTATTCAGTATAATGATGTAAACGCATTAGAATTAAGAACGTTCAACGACTAATAGGTGAGTCATACTAACAATAACCCTATACTGTTTTTATTATTATTTTATAAAAAATAAGAACAGAAGCGCCCGATCAGCTTTAACGTCATTTTTGTTGGTGTTGTTTATTAAGCTGAAAGACATAGTCTGAACCTAACCGTAAGCTTAGGAGTTTAGGTGATAGCCTAAGATTAACACAATTGATGCCTAGAAGAATACCAGATTATCCAGATGCCTTTAGCGGATGGAATGCTATTTCTAGTTTTGGATCTTTAATATCAGTAATAGCTACTATTTTATTTGGTTATATTTTATATGATATTTTCTCAAGTGAAAATTATAGTTCTAATAATCCTTGGTCTGTTATTCCTTATTTTACGAGTGTAACAGAATATAAAGAAGAAAATCAGCCTATAAATACTTTAGAATGGACATTAGCTAGTCCTATATCATTCCATGCGTTTAAAATGTTGCCAATACAATCATAAACATCAACATAAATATCAACATAAACATCATAAACATAAACATAATTTTAACTTTCTCTCTGCTGCGGATCCAGGAGCCTCTTTAGTTATTTTTAGTTTAATTTTTTTGTTTGTTTTTTTTTCTTTACTCCGCTTATATATTTTCCTTATTTACCCCCAGTGGCCGCCCTACCATTTGGCCTTTGCTGCTTTAGCAGCGGGTCTTTTCCATTTAAAACAATAAGCTGCTGTTTTAAGGTAAAATCCCTATAATAAAATAAGCCTCCTGGCTAATAATTAAGGATACCACAAGAAAAAAAGAGGCCCCTTGTTCTTATTTTTAAACAAAAACCCGTAGCTCAAAAAACAAACAAAAAACAAAAACAAACAAAAACAAAAAACAAAAACTAGAACTTAAACAAATTTGTTTAAATCAGAACCCGAACCCGAATATTTGTATCTTGTTATATTTGATATTTGATATTTGATATTTGATATTTGGATTTTTAGATCTAAAGCCTAGAAGCTCCCTGAATACTAGTATGTTGGCCTGCACATTTTAGGGATTAAAGAGGCACACAAAAAAATAAATTTTTAAAAATTCTCTGATATTATCACTTTTAAATGCTAGGGTTTAATGGTATAATTTTAGTAACATTTATTACTTCATTTTATATTGTAGCTCCAATATAGCTACATAACTTATTTAAATTAATCCAATTCGCGGGGGGGTCTTTAGCTTTTGTGCTCAAACAAAACTAAATAAACCCGTATGTAGTGATTCTGTTATCAATAGATAATTGATTATAAGTAGAAGTACTTTCTTTAAAAAAAATATAAGAAATTTTAACAAACAAATATAAAAATGGCGAAATTAATAGAGATTATTATGGAAATTATTAATAGATCGTTTTTGAATTTAGATCAAATCTGATCACAGTTTGAAACATTTGATGGATTAACTAAATTTGCTTGTGTAATGATGTTATCAAGTTATATTATATTAACTTGTATTTTTGGTATAGCAATTAATCTATATGGAAATTATCTTTTAAATCGATTTAAATTAGAAGAAAAGTATCCGAAGGTTGCAATCTTTATAAAATATCGTAAAACAGTAAGTAAATATTACATATTGTTAAATATGATCCATATCATTATCGTATGTTTAATAAACATTTTTTGTGGGATCGCAATTATAGGTATAATATATACATAAAAATATATAAAACTCTTATTGTTAATTAACTATTGATTAATTTTTATTAATACTTTAATAATCATATTTATATTAATAAATAAAATTAAATATTTAGTTGATGAATTTCAATTATTATATTTAAGCAATACATATATGCTATTTCTCTTAGGCTTCCCCGGTCAGGGCCCTTTGTTCGTTATAACAATAGCCTTTGCCTCTGTACTCTTTACTCCCTCCGTAAGGAAGGGGGGGTCAAAGGGTAATAGGAAGGGGGGGGAGTGTCCTGTTGCCTTTTCTTGTAATCTAGGACAAGAGTTGTGGACCGGCCCTTGCTTGACTGTTAGGGTTATAAACCCCACAGGCCTAAGTTTATTAGTTGTTTAATTTTAGAATTAAAAATTTGGGGGGAATACATACCTCAAAGGACCCAAGTGCTGCTCAAATCAAGGACGCGTACAGCTAAAGCAAAGAGCTATTGTAACTAACAAATGTTAAAAATAAGGATACTAAGTCAATTTAAGTTTAGCTAACTAACCCAATGCTTATAAATTTCTTTAAACTTGAAAGTAAGGACGTCATAGTCTAAAGTGTAGTGTAAAGTGCTAACTCCTCTGTACATTACAGGATCTTTAAGTATAAACAAGTTTAAGATGGGTTTGAGTCTACTGATTTGTTTATTACTCTGTTACTAAAAAAACAACAAACAAAAGTAACTTGTAATAAATGTTCTATCTTAAGATATTAATTATGTATGGCTTTATCTAAAGATCACTCTTTTTATATTATAGTTTTTATTAAAAAAACAAGAATTCTATTAAATTTCTATTAACTTTGTCTGTGGTTTTTATAAGAATAATTGTAAAAAGCAAAGGAGCAAAGGAAATAGGAAAAGTGCAAGACCTAAAAAATGAGGGTCAACAAACACGTTAGCATTGACCGGACGGAGCGAGAAAAAAAATCTTTATATTCCTCCTATAATATAAAAAAAAGTAAAACAAGTTGTGTTAGTTGAGTCTAAAAATACAAACACTCCTACTTGGGTTATGACTAGGGTTTTGATTAATAGTATCCAGTCTAAGTAATTGGTTAAATAAAGGTAAGGACCCTATTGGTTGGCTCATAAATTACAAACAAATAAAATAAATTAAAAAACAAACAACAAAATAATTAAATAAATAGTTACAACAATAATAACAATCACTATTTCAATTGCTCCGCTTACTCAATTCGTGACAACGGGTGACAAAGTGTGACAACGGGTGACAACGGCAACAATAATTAAATTAAATATTATTAATATTAATATAATAGATGCTAGAGCAAGAGCTATACAGTTAGATAAAATATTCTCTACTAAAAAAATTAAAACATTTAAATCGATTAATACTGATAATTTTATAATAACCTTTGTTCCAATAATTAATAAATATATTTGTGCGAGTCCTGATTTAGATTTCTATAAAATAAATTTAAATGAAAAAATTATTGTCGGAAAAGATTACATTTTTAAGGATACTTCTATTAATATATCAACTTTTACTACTGTTTTTGCCTGAATTAAGATAAATCATATAAAATTAGATGTTATAACTAGCGGGAGAATAATATATTATTCTGATACGGATTCCCTCCCTACTAATTTAAGTTTAAATAAACTAAAAGAAATTATGCAAAAAAGAATTGGAGATAAACTGGGTCAACTTAAGTTTGAACAATACGTCAAAGAAGATTATTTTATATCTAAAAAAACATCTGCATTCTTAGTATCCGTAGGTAGCGAAGCAACCGTAGGAGTAGAAGATGGAAAAGTAAAAATAAAAGCTAAATGAGTCTCAGCTGCTAGCCTTGTTGCGAGCAAGTATATATCTAATATTAAAGATATGTATCTCAATTCCAAATATATTAAAGGTGATAAAACCTCAAGTATTATTAGTTATTCTAAGTGTTCCGTTACTATTAATGTTAGTAAATTTAATATTAACTGGAATGGCTATACCACACCCCCCGCATGACTGGGGCAGGAGGAGCCCTGACGGGGAGAAAAAATTTATAATACTAAAACTTATCTTTGGACTGATACTAGGCCATTATATATTTATAATTTATCCCCTTTTGCATTTGTAGCTGTTGCCATAAGAACGAAATGAAAAGCAAATGAAAATATTTCTTTTTTAATAAAAGTATTCGTTCCAAAAAATATAATTATATTTAATTTTACCTCTAGCCCTTGTGGATATCCACAACCTAAAGTTATCCCTGAAACGTGATTCGTCAAGGAGCAGATGTTAAATTATAGCCCTGGGTATGCGTACGCTTATAAAAATAATAATAATAATATAAATAAAACAGCAACTATTCCCAGCATGTTGAGATCTGCCTTTTTCTGTTCTCCCCCAATGGGTTGAGTGTTACGTTGCTTCAAATGGATGAGGGGAAGATACTTGCTATCCTACGGACTAAGCCTGAGCAATTGTAGCATAAATATAATTTATTTAAATATTATTTTACTTCTTGGAATTTTATTAATTTTTGGTACTCCTCTGTTAATATATATGTGGACCGGAGTAAATATATATGACCCAAATACCATCACTAATTCACCCTATTCGATGGCCTTATTTAAGCTTAGAATATGTTTAGCGACTGTTTTTGTACATTTGCTCATTTATTTTTGTATTTTAAATAAAAAGTGATTAAAAGCATCAATATTTAATAAAAATATATTGTGAGCTTCCTCTTTAATTGGAACAGGGGGAGTTGAAGTCTTAAGAGATCAAGAGCTAGAAGCTCAACACGTAACTCCTAAACCTATGCCCACGTTAAATAGTAATAATGGAGTATTTACGAGTGAAGACCTCCTATCTTTTGAATTGTGACAAGCTCAAAATGATAGTATGGGTAGAAATTGTACGAGTACGAAACCGCTTAACCCTGAAGTAAAAGGTGTGCCCATCCCTTATCCTCCTGGTTTCCAGACGGCGGGACCCTCTAGAGACTGTCGCCCTTCCTTTAGTCATTCCTGGGATAGCAGTTCCCCAGATACATCTACTTCAGTCGTAAACGACAGCTTTGAACCAGCGTCTACGTCTGAGGGTAAAAAAAAAGTAAGATTCAAGGACAAAGATGAGGTAAAAGAAATACCAGACTCAGACTCTTACAAACAAAAGTGAAACGAAGAATTAAAACAAATGGTGTATAAAAATAAAAATCAAAAGAACCTAGAAAGGGCTATTAACCTCTCTGATAACTCTAGACAGAAAATGTATACAGAAAATGCTAATAAAAAATGAGATAGGTTTTACAAAAACGATAGAGAATTAGAAAATAGTCAAAAAATCGGTAGCTTAGATCCAAGATTAGAAACAATTAACACGAAAATTGAGAACTCTAATTCTTACCACAACGTAAGGAAGGGTACGCCCCCCTCTAATATATTAAAAGAAATTAAAAGATCTAAACCTTCAGGCTCTCTACTCACATCTAATCTTGATAATATTAATGGTCATATAAATAATCAATTCTCAACTTCCAACCAAGATCTGGTAAGTAAGCTTCAAGATTTAAATAATAAAAAATAAATTAAAAATAAGTATTTTAAATTAAATCCCCTTTATACTATTGCTCTCCGCCGCTCCGCCGCTCCGCCGCTCCGCACCACCATACTTGGTACGCAACTAAAAATAGTTATATTCTTTTTTTGTTTTTTGTTTGTTTTTTTCTATAATGTTCTTTTTTGTTTTTGTTTGCAATAGTTTGTTTTTCTTTTTTTGTTTTCAATATAAGCTCCGGCTCATCCGCATGAGTACTTAGGACAAAGTAAATTAGTCCGTAAATTCTGTATAACTTCCTTTCTTTAATTATCCTTTGTTTTTGCAAATCCGAATGAGTTCTGTTTAATTCTTATTTACATAATTTAATTCATTATATTTTTTCTTAGTTTAAGAGGACGTTACTCTTACAAGATCAATGTTCGGTTTATAGAACTTCAAGGTAATACTACATCCAAAGCTGCGCTACTTCGACTTCGGATTAGTCGTACTCCTCCCACCTAACGTGATACCTACGAGACAGTTAGAGCAGTCCGGAGGAGTACTACTTTATACAATATGGTGTGCTATCTCTAGCCCTGCCTGACTTAAGGCAGGCTGCAGAGTAAAACAAGTTAGTTAATTGAGCGTCTTACTTATACTTTCATCTGATTCTGCTGCGCAAAGCGTGCTACAAATTTAAGCGTAGGTAACCCTAGCCTTTTTTTTATTTTACCCCTTCGAATAATAGCCAACATTAGATTAACTGTTCCTTTATTAGACTGTGGATTTAGGCTAGTAAAATCAAACAAAATTATTAATTTATTTGTTTTAACCCCTTTAAACAATGATTAAGTTTCTGATTAATTATTATTATTATAAGTACTTAAGTCTATATAATATAGAATATAAAAAACACACAAAAGACAGTAGATATAGTTTATGAAGAAAATAATATATCTAATGGGGTTCTTTTAACATATAATGAGTGTGAATAGAATATAAGATAATAATAAATAAATTAAACAAAAAAAACAACAAACAAAAATAAGCCCCTTTATGTAGACTTTATTACTTTATTATAGAATTATTGGATGATGACTGTTTTTAATAGGAAATTTATTAGTAAGAAATTTAAATGACAGAACTGAGATATTTAGACTAAAAAATAAAAGATCGGATAAGGAGTATAATGATTATAAATTATTTAGAGTCATGAAACCTCAAAAAGATTTTTATAATTTAATTGAAGGTATTTTATTATTTAAATTTCAATCTTTACCTCTGATTTGTGAGCCTAATAAAGGAGCAGTAGAAATAATAGATAAGGATGAAAACTATAAGATTAGTAAATATGGTGGATAAATTCTAAATATCAAATCCCATATTTATGATAAAGTTCTCAATATTATTCTTTTTTTCATATAACATATAAAGTTAAATTATTATTATTTATTTTATCATTTAATTTGCTATATTTATAATCATTTTTAAATTAACAAAATTTTACTAGTAATTATAAAGGATTTGTTCGTCTTGTGCTGCTTTTACTATTATTGACAGCTGCAGCAGCACCAGCAAGTAAGCGAGTAAATGTAAATTATTCCTTAATTAAAACAAATGCTAAAGAAAATATTTCTCTTGTAAAGAGAAACAAAACAACAAACAAACAAAAAACAAAAAATAAAATAGATTAATTAAATTACCGAGAAATAGAAAGACTTAAATCAATCGCTTGTGTAAACAAAAGCAACAACTGTGAAACTGGCAATAGGCAACTGTACAACTGTGAAACTGTACAACTGTACAACTGTACAACTGTACAACTGTACAACTGGGTAAGAAAGAAAATTAATAAAGCAACCCCAGACTAGAGGAATAGAAACAGACGATAGACTAAGTTAAAATAAAAATAAAAACAAAACAATAAAATTATCACTTGGTATTACACTCCTTCATACGGATCCTTACCAGGTATCAGTTTCCTGGTATTTAGTTACCTAGCTATTTACGGACGCACTTACGTTACATTTCTGCTTTAGCTTATTTGGCAATTGGCAAATAGGCAATGGGGCTATTGGGCTATTGGCCCTCCTTATTAGGGGGGTGAAACAGGGAAACCAAAAAACAAACAAACAAAAAACAAAACAAACAAACAAAACAAACAAAAATAAACTATAGCGTCGTTAGGTAAAATTATAAGAGTCAGAAGGTGAATTATCTAAGATTAAGATTAGTCTTTAGGTTAATAGCCACACGACTCTTTCTCCTGAATGATATATCCTATATACAAATTCGACATATTAAACAGAGAAATAGACACTCCTCCTAAACTAAAGCAAAACTTAAAAGAAGAGGACTACTTTAAAAAATACTCAGAAATGAAGTTAGATGAATCAGAACTAACAAAGTTAACAAGCGTAGCTGGAAACCAATAATAAACCGAATCCTCCGGAAGAACCCAAAACTCCTACACAATAGGTTAAGGAAAATTATGAAGTACATCCCAAGGTTAAATAGCAGAGTTAAGGCAGAGCTTCATAAGGTTAAAATGCAACTACGGGTGCTTGATTTGTACCTTATACCTTACTAACTTCTAGGTGAGGTATATTTCCCGTGAAGGCTTGGAAAAGCCGAAGGGAATATAAAAAATAAGAGGAAACAGTGAAATCCCTTGCTTAATTTGAAGGTTTGAAGCTATCCACTTCTCTAAAACTTTACTGGCCTTGGAATAATTACTTTGACCATGATTTTAACGTCAATAATTACAGTCCGGCAAAATGTCCCTTATTTCTCTAGACTCCTAGTAGTGCAGTATCTAATCAATAAGGCGCTAGTAGTAGTCCCTACTCTCAGGTGCAAAACCTTCTTACTAAAACCTAATGCTACGAATAACTCAGGTCCTCATGTTTACGCAGAAATCACCTTTAACGGATAACTACAAAGGATCAAAAACGTTAGTTAATTGAGTTAACCTGCATTAGAATAATTAAAGTAAACCTCTACCCAACTTGGAACAAACAATTTTAACCAATGTAGAAAGTTTTAGTACTTCCCTTGGCTCCTGAAATAAAGAATTATTAGACTATGGAATAACTAAACCAAAAATCTAATCGTTCTCTTGGCCTCAAACTTAATGTATATAACTCTAGTAGTCGTAAACGAATGAGTGAACTCTTCCTGAAAAATAATAACTTGTTGTTACACACACAAAGATGCTATTTTTGTTAAAGCTTAGTGTTTCTGTTAGGTTTTAATAAATTAGTCACCATGACCCCCCAATTTAAACCCCTACTAAAAGAATACTGTCAGTTATTGTTATTCTAAACAAATTTTAATAATTTGGTTAAAATTTTTGATATATAATAAAAAGTTAGTGTCTTGTGTGAACAAGTAAGCGAGTGAGGGGAGTAGAATAAATAAAATTATACAGAACAGATTTCCTACTTTAATAAAGAGCCTAGTTAAGGTATTCCAATTATAGAAATAAATGTTTGGAACACGGATTTATACGCAGATAATTAAAATCACTAGAAATGTTTTAACTGGAAAGGAAACCATAGCTGTAACAGAGAAACATTTAGATAAAAATAAGGTCTTTAACTAAAAACAATCATTCGTTATCCGTATGACTCCCTGCTTTAGCTGTCTGCGTCCTCACTGCCATTACTGTGAAAAAGGAACAATGACCATTGGGACAACAGAAAACAACAACAAACAATCACCAAGTGTTACCTACTATCAGTTCTTGCCTAGCAAGTAACAGTTACTGACTCACTCCTTATCTGATATCAGTTACTTGCTACGCAACTGCAGGTAACAGCCAGCAGCTCACTACTTACGGACTCCGCTTTCTCACTTCAGTTACAATGGGACAGCTAAAGCAGGGAGCAATGTGACAATTATTATTATTACAATAAAAAAACGGATGAAAACGGAAACAAACAACAAAGAGGACTAAGTGATGATATTTATATCTATAATAACATTAATAGCGGCTAAGGCCCTACCTTTATTTAAAAAAATAAGTTCTATTCATATTTCTAGAATAGCTTCAATAATATTTATTTATACCGG
>Ga0193692_1000059_pt1 | contig 31152 bp, 43 predicted proteins | sample L3a1metaG_FD_144917 | JGI IMG/M metagenome (GOLD analysis project Ga0193692, IMG submission 144917) | Soil microbial communities from a riparian zone of the East river system, Colorado, United States - L3a1 | ecosystem: Environmental > Terrestrial > Soil > Riparian zone | place: USA: East River... | reverse complement strand
GGGAACCCGTGTGATCACAAGCGCGGGATGTCATGTGTGCTCTAGGCTAGAATAGCTCCATTTTGAGGTTATAATGGCTTCAGGATCAAGTGCTGGAATCTTTCGCGGAGCTGAATACATTGCTCACGTTACAGGCGTGAGAATGAGATTAAATGGAACTGGGGAGTTAAAAATGTCTCTCCATAATCTAGATGATACTAGAACATTTACGATGTTACCATTACAGATGCAGACTTCACCAGGATTAGAACCTACCAGAATAGCTAACTTCAGAAGTCAACGTACTAAATTCAGGATTTTAACGACAGAACTTAATGAATATTTTCTCATTCAGAGAGTAATAGTATTCATCAAACCCTCTGCATCGTCTTATCCTGGATAATGAGATCCCACGGCGCACTCTTAATTGAAGAATTTAATGGCCTCTGGAAAAGAGGTCCAGATGATTCTTGTCCATTAGATCATTTTTCTGATTGTAATAATGTCGCATACGTGGAAGGTGGATATGAGACTAGACCCGGATTAGATATATTATTAGCTGTTGGTAAAGTAGTTAGAATGTATGATTATAAGACTCAAACTGTTGAAGGATTGCTGATTCTTAATACATTAGGACAAATTTTTCATGCATTATTAGATGGTAGCAATACAGTATATGGTCCATTATTAACCATTGCAAAAATGACTGATTTTGGATTTCAGTCATACAATGGTAGAGCTTATATTACTCCTTTCCAAACATTTATTACATTGAATGGAGAACATTATCAAAAAGGATTAGAAAATGAATTTGTTTATGTATACAAAGGAGATGGAACAAACGCGAGAAAAGCTGCTGGATTTCCTCCATCTAATGCTACTACGGTTGATAATCAGAATTTCAAATCCTTTAACTCTGCATTTGATGGAGTCGTTGACAAAGGAGTCCATTTAGTAACTGTTATATATAGAGGCGGATTAGGTGATACATTAGCAATCGAAGTATTTCCTGTTATCTATGCTCCTGGTGGTAAACAGATAGAGAATATTGAAGTACCAGTCGGTCCATTAGGAACTGTCTCTCGTGTAATAGGAATGACTCACGCGATTGATCCATCTGTATATACATCAGATCAATCATCTTATACTTATTATGAAGCAGTTACTATCCCAAATAATACTGATGATTATATTAGAACTAATGTACCTGATTCTGCTCTAGTCACACCTTTAGCTTTAGGTGCGATTCCAACTGTAACTGGATTACTTGCTAAGAATACAGCTAATAAAGGATTTGCTGATCTTGGATTCCACCTTATTATGGTGGTTTATGAGACAGATACAGGATATCTTACAGCATTAGGACCAGAGGTAGCGGCGTCTGTTAACGTGGTTGATATATTAAAGAGTATTAATGTAACTAATATTCCCGTTTCGCCAGATTCTTTTGTTACGAAGCGTCATCTCGTAGCAACCAAAGCCATTGCTAATTACAATGGTGATCAAACTGCTTACCAGTATTTCTTTGTTCCAGAAGGAACTCTAGAAAACAATACTGATACATCCAAAGAAATCTCATTTTATGATGCAGATCTTCTTGAAGATGCTAGTCATCTTATCGACAATTTTAGCGAAATTCCTGCTGGTGTCACTCTTAATACTTATCATGGTAGGATGGTTCTTACAACTACCTTTAATGATATTAGCTTGGCTTATTTATCAGCCGTCGGCGAACCAGAAGCGTTCGACCAGGTTGATGGAATTATTATCTTTCCATTGGATGGATTACCAGTTACAAATGCACAGGAGTATCGAGATGTTTTATATTTGTACAAAAAGACTCGAACGGCTGCAATAATTGATAATAATGATGTTCCATCTACTTGGCAATTAACAATATTAGACCAGGGTGTTGGAGCATCTGTTCATGGTATTGGTACAGTCTTGGATTCTGGTGGAGTTAATATTGATTTTCTTCTTATTGCTGATTATTCTGGCATATTTATTTTTAACGGAGCATATAGTCGTCCTGAGCTTACCTGGAAGATTCAAGATCTTTGGCTCGCAATTGACAGAAATCAATTTGTACAATTTCAACTTCTGAATGATTCCCTTAACCAGAAAATATATTTTGCTATTCCAGCCCAACAGATGATATTAATGGGAGATTACCGCTGGGGTCTGAATTGGAAAACTATTAAATGGTCTAAATGGACATTTGATATTTCTCCTATTACAATTGCTCTTATCCAAACAGATGTTTTGGCAATTGGGACATACACATAATGGCTGACCAATTTCTAAATACTGGTGATGGATTATATAGAACTACTAATCTTGTATCCCCAAGTTCTGATTTTACTGCTCTTTTAAGATTCAAACCACTTGGAAATATTGCTGGAACTAATTATAGAGTTGTATTAGCTTATCTTAATGCATTACCTGGACCAGCTACAGCCTATACTAGATTTTTTGGTATCTTTGGAACTCTAGTAGCAGGTCAACAACAGTACTATGTTGAAGCCTATGATGGAATTACTGACTTAAAAACACCAGTATCAGTCATTGCAGGTACTACTGAAACAAAAATAGCATATATTCGTAAAGGAAATGTTCATATTTTTCAGGTTAATGATACTGAGATTGGTAGATTCACTTTAGATATATCAGGAGTTACATGGGTAGCTTCTGTTATTGGTGGAGATGGGTTTTCATCTGGAGCTGGTAATAGTGTTACCAATGAAAATCTAGCATATTACAGAGAATTTTCAAGAGCTTTAACTCTAAATGAAGTATTTACTGAATTTCAATCATCAAAGGCTTATGATACTACTGATTTAGTAGCAGATGTTCCATTAATTACTGATAAACTAGATATTAGTGGACATAATAATCATTATACTGATATTTCAACAATTAGCAACTTCGTTAATAACACATTACCTGCAACTCCAGTAGATATTGGTGCAGTATTCCCATTTTCACGAGTCGTTACACAGGCTGAATTCAATGTTTCTAATTTATTTTGGTTTAAGTTTACTACTTTAGTTCCGATAGCTATTGGTTCATTTACTAACAAGGGTGGAACCTTTACTCCTAAGACATTTATGTATATGTCTGATGGAAACTCTGAAATTGTTAACAGAACAAACGTAGGATTCTTCCGGGTTGTTGGACCTGGTGACTATTATTTCAAAGTTATACGTTCTGCTGGTGGTGCCAGTAACTTTGATTTCACTAGCCAGTTTGACATTAGATCAATTACTGTTCCAAGTTCGATTGCGTTGAATTCAGTCTTAGTTAATGACGATACGGCTGGATTCCCTTCGACTCTTTGGGATATTGGTGGTAATTTATTAGCTGCCTTGATTAGATTTCCTGCTGGAGAAATGGCTGCTGCATTTACCAGTGGTGAGACAGTCTGGCATGATGTATTCAAGAATTATAGAGAAGGTACTGGATTAGCTCTATTTGATAATAACTTAGATTACGTAGCTTCACTAGATACTACTCCTACAGCTCTAGGTGCTGGTCTTAATGACGTATGCATGGCTTATAATGGAGTTGATGTATACATTCTAAATAGACTTGATAGAAGATTATGGAAACTAACTAAAAGTGGAATCTTAACTGATACAGGTGCTCAATTATCAGCAGGTAGTCCAACAGCTATTGGGGTTAGTATAGATGGAACTATTCTTTATTATGCTATTACTCCTGATATCAAGAAATGGGACATCATTAATAACGTAGCATTACCAAATCTATATAATGTTCCAGATCTGAATATCCACGCAGGTAACATTGCGGTTTCTCCTGCGTTACATAATGGTGAAATTTTAGTTTTATCTGATGATTCGTTAGTCACTTGGTATGTTGATTTTACTGCAACTAAATGCTTTGTCATTCATGTAACTTCAGGAGGTGTTCTAGCTGGCTCGTTTGAACAAACTGGAACTTATAATATCGTTGATCATATAGCATATGCTAATGATTCTACAAAGATTATTGTATGGTTATTTGATCAGCCATCTGACACTATTGGTAAATTAGCTCTATTAGACGTTGCTACAGGAGTGTTAACTAGTACTTCATTATCTGACATATTCTCTGGTGGTGCTGATCAAGTTACTGATCATGCTCAATTATTTGGTAGATCTGTATCATGTATGATGGTTAATGTATTATCGGCAATTTCTGGAGGAATTTATAAAATCGTTCCTGGAAAAAGGAATGATACACTTTGGGTGACATTTACTCCACCCACTACAGAAGTAGTTAAAATTCCAGATCCGTTCGCTGATACTGGACAAATAGGTGTATAATGGCTAAGAAATGGGATGATGGTCTACCAGATACTAATAAGAAGTGGCTTGGCCCTATTGGAGAACAAATAGATTTTAGACCATTATTCAAAATATTAAATGATTCTGGTATACAAACTAAAAACAATGCACTTTACCAAGTTATCAATCAGTTACTTAAGAATGCTCAACAAAATAAAGATTTAACAGTAAGTCAATTTACTGCTATTTCAGTTGTAATTAATGGATTCACTTCCAGTGTTAGCATTATTAATGAGCTTTTCAAGGATGCTACTTTCTTAACGGCTACAGATGAATCTGCTGGACTTCCATCATCTAGAGAATTATTACCAGGTACTAACGTATCATTTGATGATACAGTAATTCATAAGAGAACTGTTAATGTAACAGGTATCACTGATGGAGGTTCTTCATCTGGAGCATTTTTAACAATATTAGGAGATATTGATAATGATGAACCAATGATGATGCTTTCAAGTTCTGGTGTTGGTAGTACAGGTCCACAAGGACCACAAGGCATTCAAGGACCAATGGTTTATTTAGAACCAGAGGTACTTGAATCAGATTCTCCTATACCTGGTGCTAAAGGTGATACTGGTTTAACAGGTAGCCAAGGACCTGTAGGACCAGCAGTTTATTTAGAATTAGATGTTCTTGAACCTGAATTACCAATACCAGGATTACCTGGTTCTAAAGGTGATAAAGGTGATACAGGTAGTCAAGGTGCAGTAGGTATTTTCTTAGATCCTATAGATGGTGAAGATGGATTTCCTATTCCTGGTATAAAAGGAACTGATGGATTAACTGGAGCACAAGGACCAACAGGTCCAGCTATATTTTTAGATGTAGATATTCCTGATGCTGAAATACCTATTCCTGGAATAAGAGGTGCTGATGGTGCTCAAGGTGCAACAGGAGCATCAGGATTAATGTTACTTATAGATTTAGGAGATGTAATAGATCCAGAACCACCAATACCAGGTGCTACAGGTGCAACAGGACCGCAAGGTCCAGCAGGTTCAGGTAGTGGTAGTGGAACTAGTTTTATAGTTTTAGATGGTATTGATGGAGAAGAATCTTATATTCCTGGACCTCCCGGCAAAGTAGTTGCAGTACCACCAGGATTAGCTAGACAGTTTGCATTAATGGGTGGATAATGACTGATACTATTGCAGTATATGGACAATCTTATCCAGCCGCTCAGGTACTAACTGATTTATATACTTGTCCAAATGGAACTAGTTTAGTTGGTAGCTCATTTTCATTTTGTAACCAGGCTCCTTATTCTGCTAAAGTTAGATTTTCAGTAGCAGTCGGAGGAGCTGCTGATGATACTAAACAGTATATGTATTATGATTTAGTAATAGATCCTAATGATACATTTGTTGGTACTTTAGGAATGACTTTAGCTGCTGCTGATGTAGTTCGTTGTTACAGTGATACAGGAACCGTCTCATTCAATCTCTTTGGAGTTCAAATAACGCCATGAGCCAAGGTTCAACTAACCCATTACAGCAGATTAATGGACCTGAACTTAATCTGCCAAATACACAAACTAGAGTAGTAAACACTACTAAGAAGGGTGTTAGAACTTCACATAATGTTAGAGATGATGCTATTTTAGAGGCTATGAGTAGACAAACTGAAATTCTTGAAGAAATTCGTGATCTTCTGATGGAGCTAAATTCATGATGACAAAAATCTTGGCTGCTGTCAGAGGTTCGCAGCAACCAAACTATGCTGAGGGAACGGACGAACAGCCACAATTAAATAATCGTGGCGAACAAATAGTTGCTAATGGGTTACCTCTCTTAGCTCAGCTTGTTAATTCTGGTAATTCATATTGGGCTGGAACAACTACTGCTGCTGCTCCTGTTGTAGCTATTCCAACAACGGCTGCATTAATTGCATTATGGAATGGTGAACCAGATAATGGTAAGTCTTATATTATTGATTCAGTTTGGGTAGTTCAAGTTGTAGTTACAGCAGCAATTCAAGCTATGGGAATTTTAGCTAACGTATCTCAGGCTCAGATTCCTACTGCAATTGCTAATACAATTACTCCAAGACCTTTACGTGGTAATTTACCATATCGCGGTGCTGGTCGTGTTGCAGTAGGTATTACTCTTGGAGCAGTAGATGGAATAGCAGCTAACTGGATGCCTATAGGAACTGTAGCTGCTCCTGCTAATACATTACAAGTTGGTACAATCACTGATGTGGATCTTAAAGGATTGATTATTATTCCTCCAAAGGGTCAATTATCATTAACGGCCCTAGCAGGTGCAGCTACTGCATCATCAATTCAAATTGGTTTCAGGTGGCATGAAGCTCTCTTGCCTCCTGTAATATAGAGGATTAAAATGGCGCAGAACAAGATTGAAATCTTTGGACCAGTTGCTTTAACGACTACATTAACCACTAATATAGTTGCTCCTGCTGCGGCTGGTGCAGGAGCAGCGGGTTATACAGCTACTGCTACTTATATTATTATTAGACATGTTAGAATTGTAAATAAGACTGCAGGAGCACAAACTTGTTCATTCTGGAAAGGTGCTACAGGTGCTAATGCTGCTGGTACAGAAGTAATTGGACAAGCCTTATCAGTACCAGCTAACTCATTCATTGATTGGTATGGTTTGATGAGGCTAGAAGGAACTAATGGATTTTTAGTTGGAGGAGCTTCTGCTAACACATCTCTTACATTCCAGGCAGAAGGTGAAGTTGGTTTAGTTTAATAATTAAAATGGCTATTCAAAATATAAATAACTTAATATTAACTTCTGAGCCATTTTATGCTAACGATATTACTGTCGTTACAATAAATGCTGCTGGTAGAAGCGGTGCTGTTATAGGTCAAGTAGTCATACAGGGTAACGGCTCTAACAAAGTTATTAGTGCTGGTCTTGGTAAGATTTTATGGTATCCACTAGGTACTACGTTTGTTGCTGTTGGAACTACTTTAAGGATTGGTATTCAGGATGTTGATTTAGCAACTGGATTAGAAGATTTAACCTATGATGTTCGTAAAGAATATGTTGCTGGAACTGATATCATAACAGCTAATGCACTAAATTTAGCAGTTATGGATACTGGTAATAAAACATTATCAGATGGAGATTTAATAGCAATAGTAATTACAATGCCAGCCAGAGCTGGAGCTGATAGCGTAGCTATTAATGGTTGTCAAAGTAATCATATAATGTTAACGGACGCAAATCTTGGATTTCCTTATGGAACTACCAATACTGGAGTATTAACCAAATCTAATACAACATTTGTTTATGCAATTATAGTATTTGATGACGGAACTTTAGGATGGATTGTATCAACTAATCCTATTTCATGGTCAGCGGGTGTTAGTACTATCTCTTTTAATTCAGGTTCATCTCCTGATGAATATATTGGAACTTTTACTCCTAATTATACTATGCAGGTGTCATATATAGCACCTTCAATTTCTGGAATTGCCACTACTGATAATTTTGAAGTAATTTTATATAGCGATCCTTATGGAACTCCTACTGTTATTGCTACAATTGTGCCAGATCCTGATGTAGTTTCTGGAGTAGTAGCAGCGGGTGCTCCACATTTTTATAAAATACCTCCTATCACTCTAGTATCAGGAACTACATATGGAATTGCAGTAAGACCAACTACTGTGAATAATATCAACTGGAATTATGCAGCTTTAACATCTAATGCAACAGCAGAAATAGTTAAAGGTATTCAGCCGTTACCTAGCCTGAAAATGGCTGGAAGAACTAATCAAGTTGGAGCATTTGTAGAAACAAGTGGTGCTCATTTACCATTAATTGCTATTAATGTTTCTGGTCTAGATGATGGCATTGGTAGTGGAACTGATACTAGTAAAATATTAGGTCAAAATCAACCATTACCTAATACTTTAACTGCGGTTTATACAGCACCTCCTGGTAAGACTGTGGTTAGTAGCTCTATCACAGTCTGTAATACAGGACCATATGTAGATTATATTAGTATATCAATAGCTCAATCTGGAGCAGCCGATAATCCTAAGCAATATCAATATTATAATTATGAATTAGCACCACACTCAACCTTCGTTGCGACTATTGGTGTTACAATGTCATCTAATGATGTAATACGATGTAAGAGTACTACTGGAATGACAGCCTTTACTGCATTAGGATTGGAGATACAATAATGCATCTTGGCTTATTCAAGAGAAGTGATATTACATCTTTACAACAGCTATGTGATAAACATTATAAAGATGAATTTGCAGCGGTTGACGTACTAAACGATAAGACATTACAACTTTATACTGTTACGAATAACAATGATCTTATTTGTATCGGTGGCATCCAAAGCCTTGTAGAACTTGACATAGTGATGAATAAAGATTTATCCATTGAGAATAGACGTGATGCTTCTCATATGATTCTACAAGCAGCTATACGAAATGTCTGTAATATGGGATATAAACAATTACATGCATTCGTACAAGATGAGAAATTTCTAAAGCATCTAGAAAAATTAAATTTTAATCCAACAAAAGGGAAGGGGTTGGTGTTAAATTTATGACTCTTAGGGAGAAACAATCAATCTTTGCTTTCTTATTAATTTCTCTGTTTAAGAAAGCTGAAGAATTAGGATTTGAAATAACTTTAGGGGAAGCCTGGAGATCTCCTGAAGAAGCAGAACGTCTTGCTAAATTAGGACTTGGGATCAAGTCATCACTTCATACTCAACGGCTAGCTATTGATTTGAATCTATTCAAAGATGGTCACTTCTTAACGGCTACTGAAGATTACTTATTATTGGGACAAGCCTGGGAATCATTAAGTTTAGATAACATTAATTGTTGTTGGGGTGGTCGCTTTAAGAAGAAAGATGGCAATCACTTTTCTATAGAGCATGGTGGTAGAAAATAATGGCTAAAGGCGACCACAAGCGTTCAGAAAATAAAGCTGATGAACAACAGCAATTAGCACAAAGCTATTTGACTGGTGTTCAGAGTAATATAGGTAATCAGTATGGTGCCAATAATAGTTTATATTGGGGTGGCTCTGGACCATCTTATGGATCTGTTAATAATTGGGGTAGCACAATCCCAAGCTATAGTCAGTTTGGACAAACAGCATTTCCTGATAATAATTTTGGCACTAGTTTTCCCAATCAAGGACCTATTCAGAATTCTTATGGTGGTGGAGGAAATCAAGATTATGAAGCTATGATTAATCAATTATTCCCAGGTGATACATTATCTTCTCAGCAGTTAATAGCTAATGAAGGTCAATTAAATCAAATGGTTATGAGACTATTAGGTGCTAATTCTGCTGGAATGAGAACTAAAGTTGAACTACCTGATGGTAGAGTTATAGACTTAATTGGTGGAGCAGGATCTGGTGGTGGAACTGGTAGAAAACAGTTCTTAACTGCTGGTGGTGGCGGAGGTGGAATAGGATCTTATGGCCAGGGTGGAATCCCTGGCATGTCATTAGGTGATTATAGTCAAATATCTAGTCTATATCAGGGAATGCTACCGCAATATCAAAATCTTTATGGCGATCTCAGAGGACAATTTGGTAACTTTATTGGCAGTGCTTCAAACATGGCACAGACAGGCGGACTATCTGATGCCGATAAATCAAATATTCGAGCCAGAGCGATTTCTCCAATTAGATCAGTCTATAGCCAGGCATTACAGAATCTTAATAGACAGAAAGCTCTACAAGGTGGTTATAGTCCCGGTTATACTACAGCATTAGGTAGATTCAATAGAGATCAAGGGCAGCAAACCTCAGATGCTACTACTAATGCTGAAGGAATGATTGCTGAATTAGTACAAAAGGGTAAACTTGGTGGTCTTTCAGCTTGGGGTTCAGGATTAGGTTCTGAATCTTCTGCATTATTAGGAGCTTTAGGTGGTGAGCAAGGTGCTATCGGTGGTATGGCTGGATTATTTGGTACTCAACCTGGAATGGGTAAATTCTTTGCTGATCAATTACAGAATTCTATGTCTAACCAATTACAGGCTGGGCAACTGCAGAATCAATTATCACTTGGTAGCATGAATGCTCAAAATTATATTGGTGCTAATGTGCCTGGTAACTTCCAATCATTTGTTGATCCATTTGGTGGATTTATTAGAAATGTCGGTAATGGTATTGCTGGTGCTTCTACTCCCTTTTTAAGCTAATGCCTGGATTACTTGATCTCTTGCATCTACGTAATATTTTTGGCGGATTATTTGATCCTAATCAGCCTGTGGGTAATGATTTACCTGAACAGGGTGGTATTACTGGTAGTATGAATATGCCAGATATTAATGATCCTACATCATTTGGTATGGACATGCCTGATACTGGTGGTTTGTTTGGTAATAGCTATCAGCCGTTAAGTATGGATTCAGGTTTAGATTCTTCTACTCCTGCTCCTCCTGTAGTAGTTCCGCCTATTGAAGATTATAATTCTCCTAATTTTATAGGTGATATCGGTGGTCAACAGAGTCCACAAGTTGATCAGCCTGGATTTGAGAATTCAATACCTCAATTAGATTTAGCTGGTAATGCTCGTGATAATAATATACAAAATGAATATGATCAATTCATGTCATTATATAAGCCTGAACATGCTGCACAAGATAGACTAGATGCTATGTTATCTAGTTATCCTCAGAGACATCATGCTGGATTTGGACGTAAATTAGGTGCTAGCTTTTTAGGTTTCTTTGGTGGTCCAAGATTAGCTGAAGAAGCTATGGACCCAGGTTATCATAGATCATTGGAGGATTGGAAGAATCAAATTCAACCTACACTAGCGGCTGCTAATGCTGAACGTGGTAATAATGTTAATATGAGACAAATTGCTAGTGGTGTTATGACTCAGGATATGGCTAATAAGAGACTCGATAGATTACAAAATAGAGATACTGAATTAAAAGGCGAATTTGGCCAGAGGATGGATCTTAGTGAACGTAGATTCGCTGAGAAACAACATGAATTTGAGGAGAAATTAAAGATATCTCAGGCTGTAGCTAAAGGTGGTGTATTTAAGGTTGATGATTCTGGTCAAGCTGCATTCTATTTTAAGGATGGTTCTAAGATACCTGTTGATGCTACCTTCATGAGTGCTGAAGAAAAGCAGAAGTATGCAGTTGAGAAGGCTTCTGCTGTTGCTACTGCTAAGACTACAGCAACTGAAAAGGCTAAGAGAAATAGAGTAGTTAAAGCATCTATTCAAGATCCTGAAGATCCATCTAAGACTATTGAAGGAACTCTTGATCTTGATAATAAAGAATTTACTCCTGCTACAGTTGAAAAGCCTAATGCTCCTAAGCCTGGTGAAACTCAAAAACCTGTAGCTACTGTTCAACCTAAGAGTGCTAGTCAAGAATCTGCTGCTAATAGGAAATTAAATTATGCTACTGCCGCTGAACAATTCAAGGCTGATAATCCTAAGTTAAGAAGCTATATTACTGTTGATAAGAAAACTGGAATGGTAGATATTGAAAAGCCTGGTTTGATATTTGGTCCAACTGAAGATGAATACAAGAAGATGCAAGATGCTATCTATGCTAAGAAATCAGTTATTCCAATTGGTGGTAAAGGACAAACTGCTACTATTACTGAAAGAGAAATTCCTAGTAAATATGGTAATCCACCCAAACCTGGTTTAGTTCATGTTACTACTCCACAGGGAGGTGGTTGGGCTACTCCTGAAGAAGCAAAAGCAAAGGGATGGAGGATAGATCAATGAATTGGAATAACGCAACTGGTCCAACTGGTGGTAGTTTTAGTAACTTTAATATTATTAGAAGACCTACAGATAATATGATGCAACCTAATATGCCTGGTCAATCAGGTCCTACATCATTTGCTGGTCCTGGACCTACATTTGATACTAGAAGTCCTTTCTTTCAAAATGAAAGGTCTGCTCCTGGTCCTAATTTAGGTACTAGTATTGGTGGTAATCCTAGTTTTTTGGGAAAAGCTTCTCCTAATAGAATGCCACAAATGTCTATTCCTGGTAGAATGCCACCACCTATGAGCGGTCAATTACCTAATGGTAGACAATTCCCTGGTGTTGGACCTTCTGGTGATGTATTTTCTAGATTGATGCAGATGTTTAGTGATCCTAAATTTGCACAGATGTTACAGAGAAATCCAATGTTCGGTGGTGGAATGAATAATTCTAATAACTCTGCTGGATTACGTAAGACACAAAGACCTGCTAATCCTATTATGAGACAGGCTGGTAATCAGGGAAATTTTAGAGGCTACTAAGATGCCTGATCCTACTAGTAGTTTTATTCCTGACGATCAGAGTAGTTTTATTCCTGATGAACAGGCTAGTAGCTTTGTTCCTGATGACGCTAACAAAGGAGGTCATTGGGAAAAGATTGGTTTAACTACTCAATGGAAATCTGATAAACCTATAGATATCGAACAACGTCCTGATTCTAGGATGACTAATGCTATCTCTGTACTTAATACTTCTGCTATGCAGAACATGGAAAAAGGTATAAATGAATCAGATCTTTTACCTGAATGGATGAAAAGTCCAATCAATACATTCAATAGAGTAGCATCGTTTCCTGGCCGTTTCTTTACAGAAGGATTACAAGAACCTGAATCAGTATTAGGACTTGCTGGTCTGGGTAAAAGACCTACTGGTAGTGTTGTTGAAGATATTAAAGTTCCTGAAGTACTACCACCTGAAGTTCCTAAGATTAGGGGATTATTAGAAGCTCCTAAGATTTCAGTTGGTCCTACTGGTAGAGCTTTACCTGAGCCATTAACATTTGGTAATCCTCAAGAACAAGCTAGACTACTTGGTCATAATATTGATGCTAATGGTAACCCTATTGGTCTATCTTCATTAGAAGCTGATTTAGAACGAGCTGGTATAGAAGATCCTAAGAGATTACTTAATTTCCCTAGTAGAGAAATGAGAGGCGGAACGGCTGCAATTAATCCTAATGAACCTATTCTACCATCAGCTCCTAAAGCTCCTAGGACTATAGCTGAAGAAGTAACTGCTAATGTAGAAGCTGCTAAGACTGATTCTACTGAACCACCTATTGCTGCACCTGTTACTGAATCATCTATTAATAAATCTGGGTTTACTGAAAGGCAAACAAAGAAAGCCGTTGATATTACCGAGCTAGCACGCAAAGGTGTAATTGAATCAGATGCTCATGCACTACGTAGACTTGGACCAGCAGGTGAGGAAATTGAAAGACTCTCTAAATTAAAGGATACTCATACTGCTGTATGGTCCGGCGAGAGATCAGCTAGAATTAATAAGGCCGCTGAAGGATTAGCTCCTGAACAGATTGATGAAGCTATTAGTGTTGTAGAAAGTGGAGATAAAAGTCCTGATCCTATGGTCATGAATCTTGTTAATGTTATTAGACAAAATGATAAAGATTTAACGAAGTTAATGGCTGAGTCTGGTTCTCAAATGAGACTATCTACTGGTGAGCTAGCTCCTTTTGAACCACGAGAGAATTACTTTCCTCATAAGTTCGATAGAGATTTCTTCGATCAGAATAAAGATCAAATCATTCAGTCACTTATGCAGGAAAAAGGGGTTAGTTCTGTCACAGCCGAAAGAATTCTATCTCGTTCACGACAGAATAATCCTATTCTATCAGACGCATTACACGAACGGCTAGCTAACTTTCCAGGATATCGACGTGATCTTGACGTATTACATAAGCACTATATTGATATGGCTGATAGAGCATTCACTGATAAATATCTTGGAGTTAATGACATAGCTAGTAAAGAACCTAATATAATTAATTCTTTAATCGAGGAGATTGGTCAGAAGAATGGTCAAGCTGGTGAAAGTAAAGCTAGAGATATAATGTCTAAGTTTCTTAAGCATGATGAATTCAAAGATTCTCCTGGTGTTAGACACTTAACTCAAGTTCAGGCTATGACTAAGCTAGCCCTATCAGCTCCATCCAATACGGCTGGTGGTTTATCTATGATTGGATTTAAGGGTGATGTAGCTAATGCAGCTAAGGGTATTATTAGTGCGTTAACTAAGAATGGAAGATTTGATGCACAAAGGATGGGAGTTCTTCAGTCTTTGTTTAGAGACGCGGCAGATGAAGTTGGTTATTCATCTAAGTTCCATTATGGTAATAAGTGGGTTGAAGAATTCTTACGTTCTGCAGCCGGATTGACTGGTAAATATCAGGTTGAATCTATCTTCAATTCTCTTAAGAGAAATCCTACATCTAGTTATAACCTTGCACGGTTAAAGGATTTATTACTTGAGAAGCCTGAACGTGTATTAATGCAGGAGAAGTTAACTCCTCTACAACTTGCAACTGCTGCTAACAGATTTACTGATTTAACTCAAGGACGTGTTAACACATTAGACTTGCCACACCATTGGTCTAATGAGCCAATGGCTAATCTATTAACTCAATTTAAGAAGTTTGCCTTTATTCAGTCTACCAATATTAAGAATGCTATGGTTCAGGATCTTAATCATGGACGTATACATCCTATGCTAAAGTTAGCACTTGCATCTCAAGTATTTGGTGAAGTTGCTGGAGATATTAAAGCTGTTATTCGTGGACAGGAAAGACCTGAAGGATTGCTACGTGTAATTGATAATGCTTCTAATGCCTTTGGTATTGGCCTGGTTGGTGAAGCATTAAAGGCTGCATCTACTGGTAGACCGGCAGATGTTATCTCATTCTTTGCTGGTCCAACGGCTGGAATGGCTGCTGACTTAACGGCTGGAGCTGTTAAATCTGTTAAAGATCTAAGCTATAAGCCCTTGTTAAAATCTACGGTTAGACAATTCATACCAATTTGGGGTAGCCAGTTAGCTAAGAAAATTCCTAATGATTAATTAACTTTATCCTTTGGTAAGTTAGTAGACTCTTGTATCTCATTAGTTATCTTAACAGCATTGCTAACTACTCCGGTCAATAGCATATGAGCAGCAACAATAGAAATCTGATCTGGATGATAATCCTTTGGTCCTGCTAGTATGATAGTAACATCTGCTTCACTTTGATATAAATGAGCTACACCTATTTTATTTTCAGTACAGAAATCAGCTATTTGTTTTAAGAGTTCAGGCGGAAATCTCATTCTTTTTCCTTTTCATATTCATCATCTTTCTCTTGTTTACTACGTCCTTCTGCATCTCTAGTTCCTTTACATCCCCATCTAGGACATCTCCAATATGGACCATACTTAGATGTAGCTCTTATCATTTTAGTATCACATAGAGGACAGAGCGTATATTCTATTGTCATTCTTTGTTAATCTCCTCAAAGAACTGTTTATGCGACCAATGATATAAGCATCTAATTGAACAGAAAACTACTGCAAGTTGGAAATGTTGGTAAACAGAGTATGTAATCTCTGATTCTAATTTACAATAGTTACAAATCATTTCTTTCTTCTCCAAAATTAGTGGGCCATGTAGGATTTGAACCTACGACCGTTAGATTATGAGTCTACTGCTCTGACCAGACTGAGCTAATGGCCCGTTTGATTATTATCCTATATGCTTAGATTCAATTAATATAAGTTTAATTCTAGGATGTTTCTGACGTTCTTCTCTACTAATCGCTTCGCATATTAGGTCATTCACATAACTTATAGCATCTTGATTTGAAGGATTACATGTATCTTCTACGATTAATTTGATCTTGATGATTTTCATAATTTTGGCGCCATAGGTGGGAATCGAACCCACATGATGCTAGGCATCGACGGATTTTAAGTCCGTTGCGTATACCAGTTCCGCCACTGTGGCCTTTGCTTTAGTATTTCTTACCGTGTTGTTCTAATCTGCCTTCTATAGAATGGTCATGTCTTATTGCATTATATGCCATCTTTTCTTCAAAAGCTCCTCCAATATCATATCCTAAACCAATAGCTAAATCTAGTATTCTAATTAGAGCATCAGCTAGTTCTACCTCAAACATCTCCCTATGAGGTAGTTTATCATCCATTAAACTTTTTCTATGCCCTTCTAATGCTTCACTAATCTCAGAATGAATTAAGCATAGCATTTCTCCTACATTACGTTCAATAGGCTCTCCAGTTTTTATATCAATCCACCATTTCTTATTTGCAGTATGAACTCTTTCTGCCAATTGATTTAATTCATGTGGAAACATAAAAGACCTCAAATTAAAATGGTGCCACCTGTCGGAATCGAACCGACAATCTGGGTTTGCCAGAAAAGGATTTTAAGTCCTTCGCGTTTGCCAATTTCGCCAAGGTGGCTCTTTCTTGTTTATTCTCCTAAAGCCATTAAATAGAAGCAAACAGATGTTGTAATACCCCCAGATGGCCCACGAACTTCAAATATTTTCATACCATCACAGGTATAAAAATAACATCCTTTTGATAAATAGTTCAATGTCATTAGATGATTTAATATTGATTCCAATCCAACTTTATATCCGGCCTCAACCTTAAAACAATAAAAAGGAATTAAATTTTTATTTTCAATGTGTGGTTTTAATTGAATAAGAAGTTCACTTACTATTTTAACTAATTCTGGTATTAACTCTATTCGAGTAATATATTTAGCTAGTGGAAGTTCTCCATTATCATTTTTATCTACAAGTTTAATCATTTTACTTTACCCATAGACTTTCCACTTACTTTGACAATATACATCACTTGAATCCTTTCCTCTCCTCAAAGAACTTCAACACAGTTACCATAGGCCACTTACATCTAGGACATACAGGCTCGTTATTTCTAGTCACCTCAGTCCTCTTACATACTTCACATTTAACAGTACGTTCCATACGATCCCAATTAATTAAACATTCTTTATGGAATGGATTAGTCATCTCTTTTCCAGATTCTGTTTGAAGATTTTATAACTCTCAAGAGGTTCACCAGATAAATGATACGTCCAATCTGATCCATTACCGAATTGCTTTTTAGATCTTTTTACCCATTTCATTTCCATAAGCGTCTCCATTATTTTGTCAAGAGTGTTAGGATCAAAATTGCCATAGCCCAATACAAGAAGGTCAGTGCGAGAGAGCTGATTATCTCTAGCAGAAATAAGATAATCAACAACCTTTTTGGTTTGTTGAGCCAACGGATCAAGACCACCACCTTCTGCTGCTTTACGGCTAGCATAGATTAAATTTGTGACCTGAGTAATTGCTTCTTGAATCTCAGGCTCTCTAATACAACCCTCGAAATCATATCGAGCAAGAGCTAAGCACATACTTAATTTAAGAACGTGATCCGGTACTCTATTAACAAATCCTGTTTTATCATTATATACATGTTGATTAGCTCTCCATTCTCTACGCCAAATATTAAACATTTCTCTGGCGCGGGGATCTGGAACCATCTTTATTGTTTTACTAGCTATATGTACTAGATGTGGTATGTATTTAGGAACTATATATCCTTCATACTTATCATCATCTACGCTCTCCTCCTGTCCATCAAGTAGATCTAATTCTTTTGATCTTGATTCTTCGTAAATGACCAAGTTCCTACCAATGTAACCTCCTTCGATATTAGCTTGAGGAATGCTATCATAGAAGTGTGCGGGGGAACTACCGAAAAGACATGTGATGTACGGTTCTTTAAGCTTTTCGACTCCATCACCTTTAAGTAAATTATTCCACTGCGTATTGTAGTTTCTATCGTATAGGTCTGTAAGAATAGTGAGACTGTCTGGATCCTGGATAATAGCAGTAGATAATTCTCCATTGACAATAAATCCCCTAGAGTCAGTAATGAGGGGTTTTCCTTGAGCAGACTTTGTAGTCGCCAATTCCTTAATGATAGCTTGTATAGAAGATCTTCCAGCAATAACTCTAGTAGAGTCGGCACTTTGTACCAACCTCTTAGCCAGATTAACGGGAAATCCTTTTCCAAGTCCTGATTCTCCCAGAAGCATGACATAGATATTTGGGTAATAGACTACATTACCCTTGAGAGTTCTTAATGTATATTGATTTGCAGCTACTGCGCTGATGCAACATACTAGACTCCAATATATCCAACTAGCTGGTGTCTCTACGTCTTGATGCTCAGATATTAAATCCTGAATCCAGGAGTTAGATTTCACGTCATGCGACTTTCTCTAACTTTACTTTCTGGAAATCACCATAATGAGTATTACTAATCTCAACGTCACATGGAATTGTTAAAATGTAATCACGTTTAATGGAGCAGTAACGGCTGAAATCAATTGGCACTTCCATATACTTCTTTAGAAGCTGAGCATATGGCTCCCAATTATTCTCAGGTACTTCCATTATTAATTCATCGTGTTTCTCTCCAATGAATTGGCCATCATCATCGTTGTTTAATTCTTCTTCTATCTTTAATCCAGCACCTTGGACAAGATGACTAACCGTCCTTTGCGGAATATTCGCATAACCTTCTTTGAACAATTCGTCATCCATACGACCATTAAAAATACGAATACCACCATACGGATCAATAAGACAACGAGTGGATTTGATTGCTTCGGTAATGTCATTCCAGAAGTTACTCTCCAATCTACTATCAGCTTCGCGGAACAAGCGAATCATTTCGCCTGCTTTCCACTCACTAATGTTAATATCTATCTCAAACTTCTGAGCATCGGTGTTAAATTCTAACATGAATCTACCTTTGCCCATTTGATAGTTACCTGCATGTCTAGTCTTTTTACCACAAAATCTTTCCGGGCTGTCTTTGCCCAGCTCATCTATCACTGGTATAAAGACTGGACGTAAATCTAACTCTCTAGTCATACCAAGAATTAAAGCAGCCGTCCTGCGATGTATATCAATCTTATCTATTACTTCAAGTATATCATACTGCTTAGCTAGAACCATTACTATTCTTGCTTCCGCTTGGGAAGCGTCGGCTTTAACAAATACTTTACCCTTTCTTGGTCGTAACATTGATTTAATATCTTTCGCAAGTCTGCCGTGCGCTGAGATAGTGTGAAAAGCAAGTCCAATTTTTTTCGGTCTAACTGGCTTCTTGAGAATGGAAGTTGAGCTTCTACACGTTTCAGTAGCTGAGATATTGTAGGACGTTTTGCAAGTTCCGTCGTAATCAGGCTGGAAATTAATATATCTCGACTTCTGATCTCTAATTCGTCTTTCTTCGAGAACGTCTGTGAGTATTTCTTTTTGTCCTTTTTTCTTGGCATGATTAGACATCAACCTTACGATTGATTCCTCAGCAGTTGGGTTACGTTTTAGAACTTTGAACTTCATTTCTTTATACAACAAGGTGAACATATCAGGATAGCTCTTTACATTAATCTCTCGTCCTACTTGTTCTACTAATCGAGCATGAACTTCAGCCTGCATCACTGTATATTTCTTACGTAATTCTAATTGCCTAGCATGATCAGTCTCAAATCCTACATTCTCCATACGTAGATAGAACTTATGTTTCTTCATCATGTAATTATAATAATAGTCTACTAGTGGGACTCCGTAAGAATTACCCAATTGAATGAGGTCATTCTCTTGTTCCTCATCGACTTCTATCTCAACTGCACAATCCTTGGCGTTGTACAATAGAAGCTGTTCGGGTTTGAATTTTCCTAACTTGAATTCTTTTCCTTCTTCCTTGTAATAAGGCTCTCTAGTCCAAAGACTGCTAACATCATTCAGCCGTTTCTTCGGCATCTCAGGAAATATGACACGGGTTTTAATTAATGTATCAGAATAAACATTCATAGTTCTAAATTTCCGGTCGCCGAATCCCATCAATGTTAATTTGAATTCATCATACTTAAGATTGTGTCCAACAAGTTTAAGCGTTGCTAATTTCTCATAGACTATCTTATATATATCGTCCATCTCATTATCACCCATATCAGTAACATAATGAGGACCAATCTTACGTAGCAACGGTATCGAGATAGCATGCTGTCTGGTAAAAGCGAATCCAATACAGACAGGAACACAATTAATAGACTCAATATCCATTGCAGATTTATCAAGGTGTTCATACTCCCTAAAGAAACGATGCACGTCTAAAGAGTTATGTGCTACGGTTAGGTTCCTATCTGGTAACTCAATTTTGGGATTAAGTGATTCATCAACGGCTCTCTGGAAATCTGCTTCTATTAATTTAATCCACGTCCATTCGAGTCCACCTTTGTTTTCATCTTCGCCTGTAGAACGACTAAATAACGCTGCCGGATGTATCGTCGGTATGCATTTAGTAATACCATCAACGGCACTGAGTATACTACCCCGATAATTAAGTATTCCATCGACACCGCAAATAGCGTTAAGGGCTTTGTTACCAACTGCAAGTATACAGTTTGGCTGAAGTCTTTTAATCTCATTCTCCCAAAGTTCCTCAGTTGATTGCTTAACATCTACTCCAATAAGATGTAGCTTATCCCAATCATTCATAGGTGGTCTAAACTTGACTACGTTAGTGATGTATACTTCACTCCTATGTACTCCACACTTAAACAATAAATCATTAACAATTTCACCAGTTGGTCCAACCATTGGAAGTTTCTGAGCATCTTCCTGAGCACCTGGAGCTTCTCCTACAATCATTAATCTTGGAGCTAGAGAACCAACTCCTGGCACGTAGTTAGGCATTAGTCTATGAGTCTAGATTCAATCTTCTTTTTCTGGAGTCTAATGTAATTCAATGCCTGATTAGCATGTCTAAACTTGGATATTATTTCTTCGTGTGACTCATACCAGTCAGCTATTAGTAAATCTTCATTCACGCTACCATAGGATCTCTTTAACACTCTAGCAGTATCTGATATAGTCCATCCATCATCATCCTTTACTTTATTTACATGCCAATTATGTGTCTCAACGGCTCGACGTATCCATTTCGGTTTGCTTAAGAGATGACTCATTCTTACCCTTTCAAAAGAATGGGTCATGCCTACTGCTGGATTAGTAAGCATGACCCTAGAGAACTACTTCAACGGCCTGAAGTCAGCGATGTCGTTGAATTCATTGCCCTTATTGGATTTACCACGCTTAATATATACCTCAAGTTTATATCCAATAGTCTTTCTAAATAGATCAGTACTCAGCTCATAACCCTTAACAGGATCGAATGGAAAGCCAAGGGTCTTCCAGAGATTCTTACCAAACCCTAGAGCCTTCTCATTAAACAGCTTATTTGGGGAAATACCCTTAGACGGACCATCCAAGACCTTAAAGGTGAAGATACAATTAGTGGAGCTATCTGTATCTGCATTCTTCTCGTTGTAATCAGTAATCTCAGCAGGATACCAACCAGGTTCTGCTAGATCACCCTTCTTGAGATCGTCCGGTGTGAGGAATTGTTTCATTGTCGTTTTACCTTTTGTGTTTGGTTTACGGTTTTGTTTCTTCGTTCTGTTACCACTTTTTAGTCCAATAAAATCTAGTAGATAAATATTGTTTATGTAAATTTCTTATTCTTAAAGATTCAGGTTTAGAAATTACTACGTTGAAGTAAGTCTAATAGCCTTTCCAAATCAGGATTCTTATCGAATAATGCTCTAGCCTCCTTAGCGTTAGCTAATTTTTCTTCAGCTTCCTTAACGGCTAGCTCTAATCTCTCCTTCATGGTTGGCATTCTAACCATCTTAGGAGAATCATATGGCTCAATCTGATTAGCTCCAGTAGAGTATTCCATCAAGTTTTACCAACGCTTTGCAAATGGGTTGTTTTCAGTTGTGGATGGATTAATAGTAGTTTCTATTGTGGATTCCACTTCCTCCTTTGATCTTCTAGCTACGTCATCTAACGCCTCCTTCCAAACCTCATAGAACAACCTATCCGTAAAATCTAATTCCTTATAATATGTACCCATTAATGGAGACTTTGCAAACTCATCTCCAATAGCTTCAAGATTACAAATGAATTTCTTTTTGCTACCACCTTCAGCTCCCCAATTACCTACCTGACTAAGATGATAGATTTCAGTAAAGCTACCTGGAATCATACCAGCTACTTTACTACCATACGTAACAATTGGGTTCGTTTTAGTAACTTTCTGGCTGGCACCGCTGCCCTCAATTTTGATTGATGGTAATGGGTGCGCTGTCCAGATAACATGGCATGGTAAAGACTTCTGTAAATCTAGAGCTTGCGAAACTAAAGAAGTCTCAACCTTATATTCATCCCAATCAGGAATCATAGCAGGAGCATCTTTATTAAGTTTATCTTTCTTACCTTTCTTAGGATCTCTCCAACCTAATGACCAGTTAACCGCTGACGCAGTAAGATTCGTAACACTATCTGTAATCACTGCAAAGTATCTACAATCTTCGTTCAATGCTATCATCTTATTAAGATATTCATGTGCATTGTGAGCACCATATACATCATATTCAATATTATCAATGATAGTCTTAGCCTTAGCTCCAAATCTCTTTTCAGTGAAATAAGTTAATAGCTCTACTGGCTTCTTCTTATCAAAGTAACTAACATGCACTGGTCCTTCTAATGCAAAAGATAATGCTGCTAATGTCTTACCAAATCCTGGAGGAGACTTCATTAATATAGATGTATAAGCGTCGATTTGTAGGTCACTGGCTTTCATGATTTCTTATCCTCTAGTTCCTCTGGTAATGCATCCTTAATATGCTGAGTAATAAGAGTATTATTCAAACAGAACATAATAAATCGGCACATCTCTCTAACGTATTTATCTTCACTAGATGAATAAGTGTCAGCTGTAATTTTCATTTCAATTAGCAGTTCATCTCTTGTCATATGTCCTCTCCATCATCCTTTGCTGTCAATCCTAGAAGCCTATCTTTCAATGCTATAGATGGTATTGATGGAGTTAACACTACAGGTTCCTTTCCTTCTCCTTCACCAGTATTTTTAACCTTATGACAATCCTGACAATGAGGCTTAGCTAACCTAATAGAATACTCATTCATAATAAATTCATTACCACACAACCAACAAATAGCTCTCTTACCAAGGGTTAATACTGGTTTAATTTTAGCATTACAATCAGGAAGTGCACAGAAATACACTATGTTTCCAGTTGTATATGTATGCCTCCTGAACTTGTGAACGTGCTTTTTGTCCATGTTACCATCTCCCGCAATATGGGCATTTCTTAAGAATATTAAGAAATTGCCATATTGTTTTATCATCTTGATAGAAGTGACAATGTCTACATCTCCATGATATCCTAATATATACAAACGGAGCTAAAAATAATAGAATTACAATCCATCCTAGATATTCCATGTTAACCTCAAATCAGGCGACGAGGCTGAACTATCCTCGCTTTAGGGAATTAAGCGTAGAATTATGTTCAGCCCCGTCTATCACTCTCAATCGACTGTTAAACTCGCTCCTTCGCCATCTGGAATTATTCCTGTGGAACTACCATAGGCTACGCGGTTAAAGTTCGGTGCCAAGAGAGAGTGAGTCTTTTAATATCTTATGAGTTCTTTGAGAACTTAGCCGTTACATCCCACGGACTAACCGTTGCGAATTGGCTGTCTAATTTATACATCTTGGCTTCAATACCGGAACTATTACAGACTTCATAATACTCACACTTACGATTGAACTTATCGCAACTAGTAAAGTTCATCTTCCATCTACCAGTTGCTACGCACTGAAGATACTCATCAATAATTACATCCTTAACATTATCTGCCCACTGTTGCTTCTTAATTGGGTCATATGATAAGGGAATTCTTTTGAATTTATCTTCAGGCTTGACTGTCTTTTGCAGACCAATTCGGTTAATGATTATGTAATTCGATTTGACTGCATATGTGTAGCATGTAAACTGATTACTCAACTCTCCAAGTGGATAGTCTCTCTGATAAGTCTTGTGGTCGATTGGAAGATTGCTATAGCCTGAGTTTCGGCCAATTGATGGAATGTCTACTAGTAAATCTATCTTACCCGTTATAATGATACGTATGAATTCATCTTCGAATAGAATGAAAGCGAAAGCCTGCTCAATTTCATGGATTATCATTTGCTCATCTTCAAAGCGCCAGTAATCGCATGATTGCTCAACGGCTGAAATCAATACAGCTACATCTTCAGGTTCTAGATGGGATTGATCTGGGTCTGCTGCTAATGCTTGAATATGTTTGATAGCTTCATGCATTCTATCTTGAAATGGAATACCTTTCTTCAGTAGATTAAAATAAACATCTAATCCTTCATGAGCTAATGAACCTTTATCTAGTGCTTCTGCTTTCTTTGGCGGAGCTTTAAGGAGATTATGTCTTACATTATATCTATATTGGCATAGCTCAAATAGGTCAAACTGACTCATGTCTAGAACTATATTTACCTTCTTATCAGTAGCAGTCTCTATGAGAATTCCTTTATCGAGTTCTTCAGTCATGATTAGGCATACCATTTAGGAGTTCGATTGAAAATTTCTGTTACTTTATCGTCATTAATATAATCTAATAGAGCATCATCCTGTCTACTATGAACTCTTTCCCAATCCTCATCACAATCATTCTCAGCATCTTCTAATTTTTTGATAAGTTCTTCAATAGTCATGACCTTCTTACCTTTCTAACAAACTCTCTAACAGTTTTCTTTTCGCCCATAATATCTAGTTGAAAATAATCTGCTACAATCTCATGCACTACCCAACTAATAGACTTACGTTCATCTCTGGCAATCTCTTTTAATCCATGCAAGACGGCTTCATGTATTGCACTACCTCTTGGAATTCTACGACCAGACTCTAATCTAGGCTGATGCTTGAGCTTATAATTTGACATTATCTTCTCCCAATGATTACCATCACAACTAATCCGATCAAGAAACCTAACGCAATAGCTGCAACTAACCCTGTAATTAATTGATGAGATGTTAAAGTATTCATTCTCCACGCTCTAAAGTATTCATGGTTCTAGCTAGCATTCTCTTTTCCCATTCCATACGCAAAGCTGTTAACCATAATACTCTAGCTTCATCTCTACAAATATAAATTTGATACCCCATCCCCATTAACATTAATGCTATATTTCTGAGATGAGAATTCTCTATATCTCCTAATTTAATTGTTTGTTTCTCTTTCGTTATCCAAACTAAATCACTAATATTTTTCTTCTTTTCATTTACTCTAGTAATATCAATCTGCTCTATCGGTGCTAATTCTAAAGTCTCCATCTCTCACGTCCTTTAGTCAAGAGCATCGTTGTAAGCTCTTTCATCAAATTCTGTTCCTGCCATTCAATATCTACATTATCTATCGTTGCAGATACAATGGCTCGCTTCTGTTCTACTAGCTCAGTGAAATATTCATCTATTGTTCCAATAGCTATGATATACGTAATACTTACCGGATTGAGCTGTCCAAATCTATGAAATCTATCTTCGGCCTGAACTTCTTTACCTGGATTCCATTGTCTCTCTAGCATTATTGCATCAGAACAGAATTGAAGGTTAATACCTTCACCTGCTGCTAGAGTTGATGCAACCATTACTCTACATTTATCATTAGTCTTAAACTTTTCTACAGCATTAGCCCTTCCATTTCCATCTAACTCAGCACTAAGATGAATTACCTTCTCAAGACCTATTGGTTCTAGATACTCATTAAGTTTCATTACTAATAAGTCAGCCACATCCTTATGATGGCTGAAGATTGTAATCTTACGTTGAGTTGATAGCAAGAACTCTGTTGTAAAGTCAATACATTCTTCTACCTTACTTAATCCAGTGATATGTCTTAACTTTGACATAATGGCGATAGTGCTAGAACCCTTCTCAAATGCTGACATGTCGTCATCATAAAAGAGTTCATCTAGTTCTTCTAGAGCTTTGCCATATGCCTTGTTGAATCTTGGGTCTAAATCGACGTGATAGAACTTTCTATCTTTAGCCGGCAAATCCTTGAGAACTTGATCTTTAGTTCTTCTAATCAGTATATCTCTTGTATCTTCATGGAATCTCTCTCTATCTTTTAATCCACCTACTTTGTATCCCCATGCTGATTCATATATATCACAATACGTTTCAAGATAGCGTTGATATTGTGGAAATCTCGTAGGCTTAACTAGATTCAGAATTGTGAATGCTTCTCCCGAATTGTTCAGGATTATAGTCCCTGACATTGGGATATGGTATTCACACTTCTTAGCTATCTTCTGAACGGCTTTAGCTCTGTCACTGAGATGATTCTTAATTCTCTGACACTCATCAACTACGATCAACTTAATATCTGGAACATACTCAAATAAATCTTCTTTCTTGAGCATGTCGAATGTGACAATGTAAATCTGAAAGCCTGGTATTGCTTTCTCTTTACCAGACTGAATAACTTGTGTGAGATATTTCTTTCGCTCCTCTTGCGTTCCGTTAGGACAACAGATACGCATGAGTTCAGTTAACCACTGTCTTTTAACAGTAGTTGGGCAAGTAATAACACATGGTAGTAATTCTTCTGGATGAAGTTTAAGTAAACAACCTATTTCAATTGTCTTACCTAAACCTTGCTCATCCGCTATAATGCAATTAAATCCTGCTTCTTCAACGAATTTCATTCCTTCAATCTGATATGGCCTAGGTCTCTTGCCATCACTGAAGATTATAGACTCATAAACAGATTCATCGATGCTTATGAGTGATTCAAAACTAATCATATGTCCGCAGACGAGTTTGATTAGCTTCTTATTTCCAAAGTTTACACTTTCCTTCTCAACGGCTACTTTCTTACAAACTGGACATTCTTGTTTAACGATTTCACTTAGAGACATTTGTTAGTCTCCCTAGATTATCAATTAATGGTTTAAGAGCTTGAAGTCTCGTTTTACCAAGAATATAATCACCATCAATCGTATAAAAAATCCAAAAGTGTCGTTTTACACTTCTCCATGCTAACTTCATATAGAAATATTCATTATATTGTTTGACAACGATTCCATATCTGAAAGTTTCTTTCTTATCAAGAACCTCCCACGCCATGGATTCATTTTTATTTTTAGGATTAATTTTTCTTAGCTTTAACGTATTACATACTGTTGTAGTCATTATTTTATCCTTTGCTAGTCAAACCCTTAAATGGATTGTATGGTTCCTCTTTAATTTCTTCAGTCTTAGTAATAATCACAGTGTTAGTTTCTTCGTTAATGTGAACTTCCTGCGAAGCAGGAACTATTCCCTTTGCTTTGTCAAATGGGTTAACAAAAGGTTTATCCGATGTCAAATCCTCAGATTCTGACTCCGGTTTCGTTTTCAAATCCTCAACTCTAAAGTTATCTCTCTTATTCTCAAGATGGTCTTTGACGGTTCTAGCAGATACCAATTTCTCTGCTTCACTGCGCTCAAATCCCATACCTACAAACTGTTCAATCATCTTCTCTACCTTAGATAATCTCTTACCTCTTTCTTTAATCTTGTTAATGGCTTCACTAGCCAAATCATCATCATTGACTGAACGTGCAAATCCAGTAGTGCCTTTTTCTTTTCTGGATTTAGCATTACGCTCACGTTCATCTTCATCTATTGCAGTTAATCTAGCTCTTGCTTCAAATGCAATGAGAGCCATTTCTTCTCTATGTGCTCTCATCGTCAAAATATCCATGTCTTTAATGAGCATTCTTTCTTCATTAAAGAATTTACTAAACAGTTCTTCTTGTGGTGTCACTGGATTCTCCATTGCGTATACTGTGTTAACGGCTAGATAACCTAATATTTTAATTAGTGCAAAATCACGACACTTAAAAATGAGTGCATCGAATTCGTCATAACTTTCAAAAGGCTCAATGGTCTGACTGCTGCACTTGCATAATGGACAATGAGAAGCATTTGCAACAGTCAGACCACAATTACAGAGCCACATTTATTTCAACCGTTACTCATCAACGGCTGAAGTCTTATCTTTTACTGAAGCCAACTGAGAGACTGGAACGAAAACAATCTCTCTAGTATTCTTCAGCATATTGGCGAGCTTGAATACGAGAGATGCTGGAATTTCAATCTCATCATATTCAATATCACCAGTCTTTTCGTCCTTACCTACTACCTTACTCAAAATAACCTTTCCACCTTCTGTAATCTGCCAGTGGACGCTATTATGATCACCATGCAACTTCTGATGAACATAACGCTTAATAGTAGTTTCACCTGATTCATTCTTCACCTGTGGGCTGTTACGAAATACAGACATTTTACTCTCCTAGTTTCGCCTTAGACTGTAGGCTCATTCAGGTTAGCAATTAGCTAACGACTAGGTTTATTTATTTTTCCTTTCTCAATTTCTCTAAGCTGTTCACGAATCGCCTTAACATCAACGAATATAGCAGCATATATAACAGCATTGCTAGGTTGGAATGTGTTTTCACGAATAAGAAAATCAACATTTTGTTCTATGCTCATTAAAGATTGTTCGATTTCAACTCTTTGGTTTTTGGTCATAATGTTTTGTCTATGCTTCATCAGCGTGAATGGTAATATGTTAACGTGATTTGTAAATCAGATTTCTAACTCCCCACCAGAAAGTAACTGCAATCAATTCTTCTTCATCCCATTCAGTATTTCTCTTTTTACGGCAATGAATTGCTAATGTCATACAGTTATACATTGCTACCCAATATCCATGCTTTTTAAGCATTCTCTGTGCTATTTGAATTGCATAATTAGCTTCGTTAAGCATTGATTCATACTCTGTATCGTAATACATCATCATACTCTCCTATAGCATCTAGCAGTCACCTTAATTGGTGAATGAGTGTCAAAACAAACGAAGTAGTGAAAGTGATTGATTGTGTAATTCACGTTATAATACCATGCTGGATAACCAATTACTTTACTGCATAAACAGCAACGAATTGCTAACGGTGAAAGACTCTCTAATGCTAACGGCTGCTTAGTAATGAAATCAAATCTCTTAGCAATAGACATTCTGAACTTGGGCAGTCCACCAGATAAATCTAGAATAGTGCTAATGTGAGAACGGCTGGCAATGATAACATTAATCTCTTTATTATCATCGTCAGCCGAACCCTGTAATCGTAATGAATTGAGTATTTCTTCTTTTAGGTTACTCATTTTAATTCTCCTAATTCAATCCAATAGGATGATAAGCAATCTTAGCAACCACAGTTCCAATCAACTCACCAATTAGCAATGCTGCTGCAATTAACACAATCATTAGATATCTCATTTTAATCTCCATTTCCTAATTAGCCTATGCCACCTGTTAGCACGTTAGAACCATGCTATTGCACGTCGTCGCACGCTGTCGCAGGCCGTGGAACCCTGCCGGACGCCGGCCGAACGCCTGTAAGTGGCTCTGCCGCCTACACTTAGCGTCAGTCCGTGCCATGCGATAACGTGTGTGAGTGTCACTATAGCACGTAACCCCTGTCGGTGTCAAGGGCTGATTGGGGTTTGCTCTTTCTTTTATATATATACATAATATATATATATACATATATATATATATAATAATATATATAAGATAATAATAGAATGACACCTAAACAGGACACGAAACCCCGACAGGCTGGAACGTCTACAGTGACGCGTGGAGAGGCGCAAAAACGGGGTTAAGTGTAGGCCGGAGTTGACGTTAGCGTGCGCTGGCGGGCTGCTGTAGCGTGCTAATGGCCTGTATAGACGTGTGTAGACGTGTTACAACGTGTTATAGCGTGGACTGGCGCCAATGGCAAAAATGATTGCAGATAAATAGCAAGCAGAAATAGAAAAAGGGTTAGGACTAGGCTATATACTAGCCTTAATCCTAACCCCTTATCGTTATCGCTCGATTACTACCACGCGAAGCGTGCTACGCAGTAGCAGCAGTAGCCTTTGCCGCGGCCACGTTCTTATCGTGCATCTTATCAAATCCCGGCTTGATAAGACTCACGGCATCTTCGATTGTCACTCCAACACCATTGGAGTAGTTCCGAACTGCAAGTCTGAAATTCTTTTTCAGTTCATCAGCCCATGCAGCGTTTACGAAATCCGCGATTGGGTCACTGGCAGCAGTGTATTGATTCTCATTGAATCCATCCACAAGCCACGCCAGAAGATTCTCATCCTTTCGACCACCGAACTTTTCGGTTAAAGCCATAAACTCTGTCAAATCACCTGGCAGAGTATCTGGCTTGTCAAGATGAAATGACTCGTAATTGACTTCGGTAGTTCCCTTGCCTCGCGTCATAGCAAGGGTATAACGTGTTCCCTTACCTGTCCGCTTGGCATTCTCTGCTGCCTCTCTCTTGTCCATATCCTCGGAACGTGCTTTCAGAGCGGCAGACTTTGCTTCCTTTTCCGATACGGCAGCCTGAGTCATGGTAATCTCCATTCGATTGTCAAAGAATTGACGCTGGGGAAATCCCGGCGACGTGAGAACAGTATAGCACAAAAGAAAAACCCTGTCAAGTGTCAATATTCTGACAGCCTGACAGGGTTTTCGATTCGAGCCGAAGGCGAGATTAGCGAGACTCTGCGTAATAATCGTCTGCTACTCGCTGAAATCCAATTCGGCCAATCTTGTAAATCTCTTGGCGTTCACAACCAAAGGCCGAGAGAATCTCAATAAATAGACTCTCGTCCTTTTGAATTGAAGTCTTTCCAATTGGACTGTAATCGCGTGGAATGGTTCCACAATGCTTACAGTGCAGACGTGCAAGAGAATTGATACCGCGACAGATTACACATTCGTAAGTAGTCGTATTCGTTTCCATATACACACTCCATAGAATCATTCTCTCAAATGTCGGGACCAATGTCAAGAGAAATCTTTATCTGATAATGTCGGGTAGATTGAGGCAATTCTATCGAGACAATATCCAAAGTAATGGATAATATTAGAATTGGATTGATTGAATGGATTGATTACTAAATGATATGTTAAAATATTAGCAGACTGATTCGGTTTTCTGGACGTGGATGTTA
>Ga0193692_1000058_pt1 | contig 31333 bp, 55 predicted proteins | sample L3a1metaG_FD_144917 | JGI IMG/M metagenome (GOLD analysis project Ga0193692, IMG submission 144917) | Soil microbial communities from a riparian zone of the East river system, Colorado, United States - L3a1 | ecosystem: Environmental > Terrestrial > Soil > Riparian zone | place: USA: East River... | reverse complement strand
CCGTCTGGTATGGCCCGACCCATGGCCCGCCCGACCCATGGCCCGACCCGTGGCCCGTCTGGCCCGACCTTGGCCCGTGCCACGCCAGGTTGCGAGCCTGGCCCGACCCGTGGCCCGACCCGCGCCAGGTGGCATGCGACCCCGCGGCTACACCCAACCCGCGGGCCAGGTGGCATGCGACCCCGCGGCCGCACGCGACTCCGCTCCCATGGTGTGGCCGCCCCCACGGCCGCAACCGGCATCAATTGTCAATTCAACCGCTGATACCCATGGACCCCGGCCGGTTCACCCGTCACTCGCGCAACAGTCGTATCGATCTCAAAAATGAGAAACGGCGGATTTCCGCCGTTTTTGGACCTATCGATTGTCATTTCGATACGCTCTTTTTGTCTCATTCCAGAGACTGGACCCCCCGTTTTCGGCCCTCCTCGCGGCTCCCCGCCCCCTGAAAACAGCCCCCTCCCCCAGACCCCCCATCTTTTGCACCTGACTAAAAAAACCGACCCCCATCTTTTGCACCTGATTCAAAAAAACACCCCCCTCCGGTTGCTCCTGATTCAAAAAACCGGCAGAGGCTCGGGACGCAAAGGAAATCCCGTGACGCCAGAACGCTTCCACGATTGCCTGGAGATTCTCGGACTCGGCAATCATCACTTCGTTAGTTGGCTCAACATCCGCGACAGACTCGTCCGTCGCTGGCGCAGCGGCGACCGGGAAATTCCCCCGGAGGTCGAGGTTTGGCTGGAGGGGCTGGTGGCCTGGTGGCTGGAGCATCCGCCGCCGACGAAGTACGGCTTTATCCCCCCGTCACCGCATCCCCATAGAAATGGATCGCCAGACGTTGCAGGCCGGTGACCATCAGACCGGTGCCGCGGCGACGGTCGATGCACGCCGCCTCGCAATATCCCCGCACACTGCCGCCCAGGCACAGCCATAACACCGGGGGCCACAGCATCGCGCCCAGCAACGCCTGGGCCTCGCGGGCCTTGCGGGACGACCGGAGTTGGCTGTCGCTGATCGGTTCAGCGGGGTAACCCGACAGGGACACGCGGGAAAACTCGCCGCCGCCGGATCCCGCGACCAGCCGCTCGAGGTGCAGCCGCAATTCCTGCGCCGCCTCGACCTCACGCGCCCCCAGCGCGCCAGACCGGCGCAGCAGTTCCACGGGATCGACCCGGTAGGCCCGCCTCAATCGCCGGTTCGGATTGTCGGGATCAGCCGCCCGGTCACTCACCTCCACGTCAGGCTCGCGCAGCACGCCGCCAGCCCCGTCACGCACCGGTCGCCGCCGCAGTCCCGGCCCCAGATCGGACCCGGTACCGCGCGAGCCAGGACGCGAGCGGCTGACGACCATGCGTTTCCGATACCCCGACAGAGATCAGGGCGAAGCCGCCCCCGCCGCCCCGGTAACGGAAACGAACGAAGCACGCCAGCAGTCCAGGCAGTACACACGATCCGGCGTGATCGTCGCCTCGAACAGCAACATGGCCCCGCCACCAGGGTCAAAACCCGGCGACAGAGCCATGATGTGATCGGACCCGCAGCGGCAGCGTAAATCAGCCCAAACCAGTTCCCTCGTCGTCCCCACCATTATCGTTGCCCCCAACACCAAAATATCGGCCCCGGCAGACAGGGCCGATACCCAGCCTCACGCTTTCGTCATTGGTAAGCAACCGGGCGCAACACGAGCATCTGCCGGTGGCCATGCCATAGGCCACCGCCGCCGCCAGGGGATCGCTCGCCGCGGCGACGATGGCATCCGCCGTCGCCTGGTCGCACTCCGACACCGGCTGGAATCGCCCATACAGGATTTTACCCAGGTAAACCCGCCGCCGGGTCACGTAGATCGCCCCGGCGTTGCGTCCCGCGGGTGGTGCCGCCTTGAAAGCGAAATCCCCCAGCCGCAGCCCCGGCGAGGCGATTCCCGCCGCCCTGGCCCGGTCGAAGGCTTCCAGCACCGCGGCCGCGGAAACCGGGGCGGGCCACGCCTGAGAGGACGGAAACAGCCTCACCACGTCCCTCCCGTGTCCGACACCCGCAGCCCCAGGTAGGGCAGATCGCCCTCATCATCGGGCGGCGAGATAAGAGTCGCGGTCACCAGGCCGTAGGTATCCTCCTCTTCCGCCTGACCCCAGCGGTGTTGCTGGGAGATGTAAATCCGCACCTCCGACTCGTCGGGCGCGTCGGCCATCAGCGCGAGCAACCCGCGCAGATGGCCCAATGTCATATGCTCCATCAGACCGTCTCCCCCGTCACCGCCGTCAGATCGTAGTCCGACACGTCGCCGTCCTCCCACTCGTACGCCGCCGTCAGCATCAGCCCGCGAAGGAACAAGAAGTCCTCACCGATCACGCTGACCATGAAAAACGCGCTGTCGTCATCGGCATCGACCGCGCGCGTGTCCGAGTCAAAGCCGACGAAGGTCACGCCAATCGGCGCGGACAGCCGCGGCGCGATGTCCACATCAAATCGGATGGGATTACCCCAGCCGGGTTCCAGCGATGCCGTCGCGGTGTCATGCGCGAGGCCGCCTGGCAGCATCGACGCTTCCAGCGTCTGGCCCACTTCAGCGAAGCGGTCACGGTCGACGCGGATGCCAAAAGAGAAAGTCCAACGGGTTGTCGTGATCATGATGGGAAGCCCCTAAGCAAAGACACACAAAGCCGATACACAATGCATCGACCTATCTCCTATATACTCGTGAGATCATGAGCATCTACATTCAATCCGCATGACAGCCATGCGTTTTATCGTACCATTCGTCCGTTTTAATCGCTTGCCATATCAGACCGGCGGGCCTAATTGTTGGTCACCGGCAAGCACCGCCGCCAACCTCTCAGGGGATTACCCGAATGAACGCATTCCGCACCAAAGAAGACGCTGAAGCCTGGGTGATGCAGTTGCGCGACGCGCACCGCGATCCCGAAACCGGCAACCTGTATGCGCGTGATCCGATCCACCGGGCGATGGGCAAGGCCTACATCAACCGCTGCGTCGCCTTCACCTCCAAGGGTCGCCGCGTCGCCGCCTGGTCCGTCCAGATCGGGGCCTGATCGACCCGGCCCTCCACCCTCTCAACCAACCTCTCAGGGGATTACCCGCACCATGACCAAATTCCGCGATACACAATCCGCCGCCGATTTCATCGCCACCGGCGACAGCCGCGAAACCAGCCCCGAGATCATGCGGGCCATCGTTTTCTTCGCCCGCGATCTGGATGAGGCCATCTTGCTTTGGGAAAACGGCCCGGAAAACACCAGCATCTGCACGCTGTCGGATTTCTGGGAGCATGTGACCGGCAACGGCCAGCGCGACGCCTCCGACTATTACTGGGGCGCGTCAGGCAACCATTGGTACGACGCCTGAACTCTCGCGGCGCGTGCCTGGGCCGTCCAGGGCGCGCGGCGAGATGGCAGGACATCCCGTCCTCCGATCATCACAGGGAAAGACCCGTACCATGAACAAGCCAATCAAGATTTGCGCCGAGAACGAAGCCGCCATCGAGGCCGCGCTGCGCGCCGTCAACGGTCGCGCCTCGACCCACGCCTGGACCCTCCTCTCGGAGATCGAGCGCGTCGCCAACCGCGCCGAGCGCGAACTGGAGGGCCTGGGCATCCCCAAGGCCGAGCGCGCCGGGGCGGTCTACAGCGCCGAGTCGGGCGGGCAACTGGCCAAGGCCTACAAATACAAGGCCACGGGCACCTGGATCGAACTGACCCGCCGCGGCGCGGGCTGGTACCTCACCGACGCCAGCGGCACCACCTTCTATCCCGGCCCGCGTGGCAACACCTCCTGGCTGCGCCTGACGGAGAAACAGGACGCCAAAGCCATCGAAGTCCTGCGCCGCGGCTACGGCATCATCCGTCCCAACGCCGTCCAACCCCTCGCCCAGGTGGCCTGAACCATGACCCAGAACGAAAAGCTTTTCGTCACCGCCCTCATCCTCGCGACGGAAGGCAAGGATCGCGCGGAAGAGGCCTTCCACTGGCACCTTGAACACAGCGACGACCCCGACAAGCGCCAGGCGTCCTACCGCCGCCTGACGCTCGCCAACGCCAACTGGCGCGAGGCGCGCCGGGACGTTGAAACCATCCTCATGGAGTCCTGATCATGACCGCGCTCGCCACACCCACCATCCACCTCAACGGCACCAGCAAGGAATCCTTGCTGGAAGCCATCAGCAACGCACGCCTGGCGCTGCGCGACGCCTTGGAATCGCTGGGCCACACCGCGCCCAACGGTCGTGATTTCTACCCGCAGGGCGTGAACGCCTTGCATCGCGCGGAGGTCGAGTATCGCGCCCGCGCCATGGCTGTCCTGAAGGCGCATGACGAACTGGGCGAGATCGCCCTGGCCATCGACGACCAGACCCGCGGGAAAGGCTGACATGGACAAGCACGCCCGACTAACCGCCGCCCTGGCCACGCTTGGCTGGGGCGGCGAAGCCCTGGCCAAGCAGATCGGCACGACCCGGTCCACGGTTTTTCCGTGGACGACCGGCACCGTCAATCCGTCCGACGAACTGCTGGCCTGGCTGGAGATGCTGGCGGCGCACCGGGCCAGCCATCCGCCGCCCCCAACGCGTCCCCGCGGCAGACCAATCCAATCCAATCCTGAAAGAGAAACCCCATGACCATGAAGATCAGTAAGGCCGACGAGAAGACTTTCTGCGATCTCGCTGACGCCGCCGCGAACGCGTGCCGCGATCTGCGCGATTTCATCAGCGAAACCATCATCGACCCGCTGACGGACGAGATGTCGGACTGGTCCGAGAAGAAGCTGGAAAGCGACAAGGGCCAGGCGGCGCGGTCGTGGCTGGATGAGTGGGAGACGTTCCGCGACGATCTGCCTGAGTTCAATGAGTGGCCCGCCATGAACCCGGAGGGGTGATCGCCAGGCGAGGCTCCATGTGGAGCCTCGTCACCACCACCAATCCCGCCAATCCCACCAATCCTGAAAGAGAAACTCCATGACTATCGAAGAAATCGGCCAGGTGGCGCTTGCCCTCGTGGCCATCCCGGCCTTGCTCGCCGTGTATTTCATGCCCGCTCTCGTCGCCGGCAAGCGCCGTCTGGCGGACTCCGGATCGATCATGGTCCTCAATTTTTTCCTCGGCTGGACCTTCGTCGGCTGGGTGATCCCCCTGGCCATGGCGGTCGCCGGCACCGCGAAAAAGGAGATCTGAAGAGCCTGAGAAGGGCCTGAAAACGGGTGGTTCATTTAAAAGTGAACCACCCGGCCAGACCCCAGCGCGGCACCCCAATTCTTTGCACCTGATCCAAAAACGACCACCCATCTTTTTGCACCTGACCGAAAATTCAGCCATTACCAAAATCGAACGGAGGCCCGCACCATGACGCTCGCGATCCCGGCGACCGGCGAAGTGATCATCCTGTCGATGGAGTACGCCCCCGATGGCGTCTCGTGGTGCCGCCTGTGGGACAACCACGCGCTGGGCTGGCTGGTCGATGAGGGTGTCACCGCCATGCCCGCCGCCACGCCCGATCCCAACAAGCCCGCCGTCACCGGACAGCACGCGCCGATCCCCATCATCCTTGGATCGCTCGCCGCCCCGGCCCCCGAAACGCCGCCGATCCTGTCGCCGCAGTGGGCCAAGTACGATCACCCGGCGGTGTTCGTGCCCGACATGGCGCGGCTCACCCTGCACGACTTCCTGACCTTCCTGGCCAGGAACAACGGTGCCACCCGCCCCCTCGGCTCGATGATCGGCCTCTCCAACACGCTCCGGAACGGTTACGATGTCTGGGCGCTGGACAACCCCACCCTCGCCTTCAAAGGCGAGCCACCCCCGTCAGGCCCCGCTCCCTCGCCGCCGGTCACCCGCGCCAGGGCGAAAGGCTAATCGCCGCCGCCGTCCAAACCGCCGCCGCCGTCCAACCCCCATCTTTTGCTCCTGACCAAAAAAACCGACCGTCCGCCCGCCCCCCATCTTTTGCACCTGACCAAAAATCAGACGGCTGGCGTCAGCACGATCACGTCACCCACGACCGCGCAGTCATAGCCAGACGCCAGCGCCCAACCCTCCACCGCGGCGAGCGGCGGGCACGCCGGATGCGGCGTCCCCGGCAGGAAACAATGCGCGTCGTCGATCAACACGACATGGTGGAATTTCGACTGCTCGATGACCGCCAGTTCATGCATGACCGGCCAGTCGTCCGCTGATCCGAACAGGCCGGGAGCCGCGTGAGCATCCAACCAGAACATCACCGGCTCCTCCAGCGCCGACAGCACGAACGGCAGACAGAACCGCGTATCGCCGGTCAGGAACGAGATGTTCGAATGCGCGGCGCAATGCTCTATCGCCAGATCCCGCCGGTCAGGATCAATCTCGATTGAGTAGACATGGCGGAACCGTTCCGCCGCCCAAAGGGTCGAATCCCCTTCGTATGTGCCCGTCTCGACCAACACCTCGATGCCATGTTTGGCCTTCAGCGCCTCGGCCATCTCGGCCACGGGTGGATCACTCAGCTTCGACATGCGACACCTCCGCTCCCGCACCAAGGAGCGACCCATGGCCACCCTCTCGGTCGGATCGAACCAAACCTACGCCACGATAGCCGCCGCCGTCGCCGCCTCATCCGCCGGCGACACCATCACCGTCCAGGCCGGTGTCTATACGAACGACTGGCTCAACATCACCCACGACCTGACCCTCACCGCCATCGGCGGCTGGGTAAAGCTGGTCACCAACCAGGCTCAACCACCCGATGGCAAGGCCTACATCACCGAGAGCGGCAACGTCACCATCAGCGGCTTCGACATCAGCGGCGTGACCGTGCCCGACGCCAATGGCGCTGGCGTCCGTTACCAGGGCGGCAACCTCACCCTCGACAATGTGTTCATCCACGACAACCAGGAGGGTCTTCTCGGTGCCGCCGATCTCAGCGGGTCGATTACCATCACGAATTCTGAGTTCGCCCGAAACGGCCTCGGCGGCGACGGACATACCCACGGCATCTACGTTGGTCCCGTCAGCAAATTCACGCTTACCCACAGCTACATCCACGACACCAGCGTCGGCCACGAGGTCAAATCCCGCGCCCAAAACAACGTCATCACCGACAACCGGATCTTCGACAACAACGGGTCGGCCAGCTACTCCATCGATCTCCCGAACGGCGGCGACGCCACCATCACCGGCAACGTCATCGAGCAAGGCCCGAACAGCCAGAACCCCGCGATCCTGGCGTATGGTGAAGAGGGCATTCCAGCGGGCTACGGCACCGGAGCCACGGTTACCGGCAACACAATCGTTAATGATCAGGGTTCAGGTTATCTCTTACTTAACCCTGGCAATCATCCTGTCAGCCTTAGCGATAACACGGTATTCGGGCTGACCCAGATTCCATCGGGTAGCACGGTTCTGGCGGCACGCCCTGTCTTGGACCTGGCTCCGATACAATTCCTTGGAGCGTCACCACCACCGTCGCCACCGCCACCAGCGGAACCGCCGCCGCCGCCACCAGCCACGCCACCATCAGTGCCTGACCCATCGCCCACTCCCGTCCTCACGCCGCTTGAACAATATCACGCGGACGTTCTCGCCGATTTCAAAGCCTGGGCACCCACCCACATCAAGCTGTCCACCATGGACCGCACGCTGGCCGTGTTGAACACCGAACTGAACTCCACCACCGTTCTCGGCATCATCCGCGGCGACAAGTGGAGCCACTAAAAAAAGACCCGGCCCCTGAAGTAAGGGCCGGGTCAGTTGGGGGTCTTGACGGTGTGAAGTGCTAATAAAACACCGCCTGTCAGCCATGGACGGGGGTGGGGATGCCCAGGCCAACCTCGTTACCACACGGTCCAAACCGCGAGGCAAAACACCGCCCAGAAGGCCACCACGAAGACGACCAACCAGGCTACACCATCAGGCACGACGACGCCGACGCGCCGCCACCAGACCCGCCAGCCCCATACCCAGCACCGCCATCGACGCCGGTTCCGGCACGTCGGCGGTCGGAACGGGAACCAGGAAGAACGATTCCGAGCCATCGCTGGCGTTGCTCCACCGGGCATAGAACAGGATGCCGTCGCCGAGATTGATGTCACCCCGGTCGATGTCGAACCCGCTCAACACGTAGTCGGGGTAACCCGTGCCGTTGTTCGCGGTCGGCAGCGCCGCGCCACCGACCGGGTTGAAGTCGGCCAGGATCGTGTGCTGGGTGGTGTTGATCACGGCGAACCGTTCCAGCACCTCCGGACCCTTGCCGCCCGCGGTATTGACATCGACGCCGACGTTCAAGGTGCCGTCGAAGTCAAGCTGCGCCAGCAAGAAGGCACGCAGGAAGGACACCAGATACGGCGTGCCCAGCACATCATCACCCAGTTGCTGATGCCCCAGCGTGGCGGTCGAAAAGTCAGAGAACGCCGTCTGGTTTCCCGACTGCTGATAGTTGTTGTAGCCGAACACCAAATCCTGCGCCGGTTGGTGCGTGCCGCAGATCAGACAGGGAGCGTTCAATGGCTGATTGCCGGGTGGCGGCACGGCGATCAGATTGAGCGCCGATGTCGCCCCATCGTCATTGTAGCCCAGGAACGACAGGATGTCGGCGCGGGCCGGAGTCGGAGCCAGGGCGACGGCGAGGACGCCCATGGCTCCGACAGTGGCCGCTAATGAGCGGGGGAAACCGGTCATGCGGCGCACCCCTCAAAGCTAGCGCGCCGCTTCCGGCGCGTCAGCCCCAGACCCACCAGACCGGCACCCAGGATCGCGAGGCTGGCCGGTTCCGGCACGTCCTCACGGGTGACGATGGCCTGGCTACGGCCCACCAGCGACCCGCCAGCCGTCAAGAAGCCCGACGTGCCCAGGCTCATGGAGTAGAGCGCCGGTCCCGCGAGCGGCCCGCTGAAGTCCTGGTTGAAGCTGTCGGTGTCGCCCACCGCGGTCACCGCCAGGGTGGCGAGCAACGCACCTGGCAGATCGGTGGGCGTGTCCGCGCCTTGCTCGTTCAGCGCGCTACCCCAGAACGTCAAGGTCGCCGACGACCCATCGGCGGTCTGGAACGTCCCCGATCCCGATGCGCTGAACGCCAGCACCGGACCCAGGAAGTTGGTGCCCGAGATCGCCACCGTGATCGGCACGGTCGCCCCGGTCAGGTTGTTAATCTGGAAGGTGGAGGTGTTGAGGCTGTTGGTCGCACCGATGACCTGGGTCTGCGCCGATCCCAGGAACTGCACGCCACCGATCAACTGATCGGCGATGGCGAGGATGCCGGGGGTCAGGTTGGTGTCGCAGCTTACCTGCTGATCAGCACAGGCGAACAACGAACCGTTGACGTTGGCGCTGATCTGGAGCGTCGCCGACGCTGGCTGAACAAAGGCCATGGCGCTAAGAGCCGTGGCCGCGTAGAGTAATTTCTTCAAGGTGAAGTCTCCCATGGATGACGCGGCGTCTATCCCGCCGCGTTATCCATTGTAGGAGTCCACCGATTTACGGGAATGCACAATCGTCTCGTCTCGTTTCTTGGGACGCGGTTATAAGATCAATACTTTATCAGCCGGAAGCACCCATTTTAGCTTCGTTGTGGTAAGCTTTTCGACAACCCAGACCACTAGCTGCGCCACGTATCAGCCACGGGATACTTCGCTCTTTCCTCGGGAGCCAGTTGATCGACCCACCATTTCGGCCACGTCGTCCTCTTCTCATAAGGAACCCTGTCGGATTTCTTTTGCCGATAGAGAACGATCTTTGGCGGATTGTATGGCTCCGATTTGGCGTAGTTCAGATCATCGATCAGAACCATCGTTCCCGGTTTACGAGATATGACGACCGGCGGTGGATTGTAGCCATCGGGACGTTTCCAGCGATGCCCACCACCCGCCGTTTTTCCGTGCGCCTCATGATGATGGCTGGAACAAAGCCAGCGAACATCCAATGGCTTATCGTAATCATCATGATGCGCGTGTGTTTTCACGATACCGCACACCTCGCATGGCTGGCGAACGAGATCACCACGCTTGATAGCGGCGGCAACGCATTCCCGTGCTTTTAATGGTGTCACCCGAACCGCCCGCCCATCGTCTCGACCGGCGCGCGGGTCGGAGCCAGCAACGCCTTCACCGTCTCGCGCAGTTCCGCGTTGTGCCGGCGTAAATCCGCCACCTCGCGCTCGAGGTCATCGATTCTCGCCCGCAGCAGTTCGTCGCTCTCGCTCACCCGCATGTTCATTTCCCTTTCGATACCAGTTGAATGCGCTCGCCGATCCAACGGACCACCGGAACCGCGAATGAATTCCCCAGCGCCTTGTAACGATTGCCGTCCGCCGCCGGCTTTCCCCGGAAAGTCACCTGGGTGTAGCCATCCGGAACCCCCATCAGGCGCTCGCACTCGGTCACCGTCAGCCGCCTGACGCCCGACCCACCCGCCAGCGTCGGCGCATGCGCCGTCGCCGCCAGCGGATGGCAGGGATCGCCCGGTTGTGGATTGCTGTAATTCAATACGCTGGTCACCTGGGTCGGATCGAACACCAGCGGCACCCCACGCCCGGTGCCATCCTCCGACGCGTCGAACCCATCCGCCTTCAGCGTGTGGGTGATCACGTTACCGCCCTGATTGCCGCTGACCGGCCCGCTACCCATCAGCGGCTGCGCCACGTCCACCGCGCGGGCTTTGTAGTCCGTCCCCGCCCGTTGTGGCATGATCGACCAGAGTTGCGGTTGGGTGACGATCAGCCCATCCGCCTCGGTATGGTTGCCATCCGCCGCGGCCGTTCGATCCGACGCGCGCAACGGCGGCACGATGAACGTCTCGCTCTCGCCATCCATGCGCCCCGCGCCACCCTTGGCGTTCAGCGACATGGCCACGCTCTGCACCCGGCCTTCCTGTATCGTGTAGGCGAGTTCCTCCGAGATGTCCGAGCCGTTCGCCGATCCCGGCCGACTGTCGGCCACGGCATGCGAGCCGAGCGCGTAGGACACCACGTTGCGCGTGCGGAAATTGCGTCCCTCATGCGTGTAGGTCCAACCATCATCGGCCTTCAGGGGGTCGGCCACGGTCAGCCCACCGTCGATCATCCAATCGGTGCCCCACCCGGCACCCCCGGCATTCTCTCGGTTGTCGAGGGGGCCGGTGATCCCGCTGCCACGAGTGCCGCCTTCAGCGCCGCCGGCAACTCCTTGCCGCGCTTTTTCGCGCGACGGAGGATTCCCGAGCATGCCCGCGCGCTCAAGAAGTACCGGGGGTCGATGGGACCAGTCTCCAAGGTCAGCGACAAGGAAGACACGCTTGCGCCGTTGCGCCAGTCCCCAGTACTGCGCGTCCAGCACGCTCCACTCAACCATCCCAGCTGGTCCGACAGCACAACCGGCGTTTCGCCAGCCGTCTCGTGGAGGGCTAAATCTGGTCCCAGCCAGCGCGCCAACCACTCCAGCAAAATCACGTCCTTCATGGCTATTGAACAATCCGGGGACGTTCTCGATGACGACCCATCGGCATCCGCCGTGGAGCGCCGACCAATGAACAAGTCGCATTGCGTCCCAGAAAAGACCGGACCTGGTTGAACTTCCATCGGCGTTCTTAAACCCCCTGCGTTTCCCCGCGATGCTGACATCCTGGCAAGGGAAGCCGCCGATCACCACGTCGATACGACCCAGCGCCCGAATAACATCCTCGTTAATATATCTAACATCGCCTAAATTAGGCACGGCGTGGTGCCGTACCTTCAAGACCTCGCGGGGGAATGGCTCCACCTCCGCGACGGCGACGCATTCCCAGCCGAGCGGCGCCCATGCCAGCGACGCGGCCTCGATGCCGCTGAACAAACTGAGGAACCGCATTAGGCGTGCCCCTCGCCGTTCCGTCCGACACCGTGGATCACGTTGATATCGGCGTGTATGGCCTTGGCCAGCTTATCCCTGACCGTCTTCATCAGGTTCATTTTCAATGGCGGTCCACAATCGTCGCAGACGTAGAACGTGCAGTGCAAACGATCATCGTCATCGAACAGCCCGCCGACCAGGTGCCAATCGTCCAGCGTCACGGTGCGCTCGCACAACAGACAGCATGAGCGCGCCGGATCGTCGAGCCAGCGTGTCGCCATCATTTCCATCATGAACATCACCCGCTCCGCGCCCTCGTCGCCCATTCGCGCCTTCCAGGCGATGTCGCGGGTCATCTCGGTCCATGCGAAGACAACCTCATAAACCTGGCGGGTCACCGCCCGAGCCACGTCGTGCGAAGCCGGTCCATCGCCGACAGCGCGGACCACAAATTGAAAAGCACACACGGCTCGCCGCCATACGCACGCAACGCGTCGGCCAGCGCGGTGCGCCGGTTTTCTTCCACGCCCAGTTCGCCTGATTGAATAACGAACGGCGGCATCACCGTCCCCGCTTTCTCGTGGTGCGCCAACAGATCGTGCAGCAGCCCATGACCGGCGACCAGGACATCCTCGACATCGCGTATCAACGCCGCCAGCCGCATACTCATCTCGTCAGCCATGGCTTTCCTCCCCCACGAACAACCGCATGATCTCCAGCCGCGTCTTCGCACCGCAGCGCGGCATCAACAGCCAGCGGCCCGACGCGCGCAGCGCCGCCAGATCATGAATCCCATCGTTGACCAGGAGCCGAGCGGCGCGCGAGGACAGGCCGAGACTCATCCAGTGATAAACTACCCTCTCGCGCTCCTCGCCCGTCATCGGCCACTCCCCGCCATACCTTTGCCAAACCGTACCGCGACGACCCCGCCATATCAGCCAAACCGCGCCCGACCCTTCCAAACCATCCTAACCTTGCCCAAACGCCAGCAACCGAACCACACCCGGTCAGCCTTAACTCACCCGAACAGACCCGACCCTGCCTAACCCTGTCCTCCGCGCCGGATCAGCCCGATCATACCGGACCAGAACCGACCACGCCCTGACGCGCCAGCCGTGCCCCATCAGCACTGCCAAAACCCGCCTTACCTAACCCCTGACAACCCCAACCGAACACGACGCACCCGTCCTGACCGTGTCAGCCCCGCCAAACCCAGCCGCACCTAACCACATCCGACCCCTCCACACCCTTCCCCATCAGCCAGACCACGACACACCGAACCAGAACTAACCAGCACCCAGACCTACCTTCCGACCGAACCCCGTCAGCCAAAACCCGCCTAACCTAAACCGAACGTGACAGGCCACCCGAAACGGACCACGTCAGCCTAACCAAAACATTCCTTCCCCGAACCGACCGTGCCACGCCAATCCGCGTCAGCCATTCCTTAACCTACCGAAACGACACCGAGCCTGAACACATCGCACCGCGCCTCATCAGCCGCGCCACATCCAACCTTTCCTTGCCACGACGAAACAAACCAAATCATGCCGAATCAGCCGAGCCAAACCTCTGCCAGACCTGACCCAACCAAGACCCGCCCGATCACAACTCTCCTGACCAAACCCAATCAGCCACGCCGACCTCACCGATCCATGCCGTGACCAGCCATCCAAATCAGCCTTACCTAATCATCCTCATCCTGACCGAACCTCCAGATCCCGCCGACCAAATCAGCCACGCCATGCCAGACCGGACCCAGCCACGCCAGGCCAAACCCTGCACCACCGCTCCCTGTCGAACCCTGTCAGCCCAACCCCACCAAACCCGGCCAACGCCTAACCCCATCCACCCGACCGCATCAGCCACGCCAAACCTAACCCTACCAAAACACGGCACCCGCGCCGAACCGGATCAGCCCTGACCCGCCGCGCCACACCTGACCGTTCCTCAACCGACCCCGACGTACCAGATCAGCCAGAGCGTGCCACGCCGCGCCAAAACCCAACTCGCCCAACCAGAACTTTCCAGACCACATCAGCCCAAACCGGGCCTAACCTCGCCGCTCCGCGCCATACCTCGACCGACCAAAACTCGCCTTATCAGCCTGGCCCAAACACAACTCGCCTCAACTGAACATAACCGGCCCCGTCAGCCTCAACCCACCTCAACTCAACTCAACCAAACCCATCATGACACGACATACCTTGCCAGATCAGCCTCGACCCGCCTCACCTCCAACCCACCAAACCAGACGCCACCAAGCCGCACACGACTCACCAAACCATGTCAGCCGAACCCCACCCGGCCGGACCCTGACACTCCATCCCCTGTCCGAACACACCGTCCGGACCAAACCAAATCAGCCTCGCCCAACCCGGCCTTACCGTACACACCGGACCCTAACCCAACTCACCTCATCAGCCGCGCCGTAACCGACCGCGCCGCGCCTTACCTCGACCAAACTCAACTCAACACGCCGTAACTCTCCGGACCAGATCAGCCAGACCGGGCCGTGACGGACCACGCCATCCGCGACCCGCCCGCCGTGACCCGCCATGTCAGCCAGAACGGACCCCGCCTCACCGGGCCGCAACCCAACTCACCTGAACAGACCGAAACCTACCAGGCCTCGCCGTATCAGCCCTGCCGCGCCTGACCGTGCCACGCCAAAATGCACCCTGTCACACCGTATCAGCCGGAACGCGCCTTACCGTGCCATACCCCCAGAAACAGACCCTTTCACACCACGTCAGCCCTTCCCCTCCCAAACCACCTGACCTCCCTGGCCAAAACTCTCCCTACCTCATACATCCCCCGTCACGCCGCGACGCGCGGTCCCGCTGCTGGCCGTTTGCGTTGCCGCACCATCCCGGCCAACCCTTCGATATCGATAATGAAACGATTGATCTCTTGAGACAGACCAAGCGTTCCAGCGATATCGCGAGAGCGTTTCAACAGAGCGGCGACGCGATCGAATTCCGCCAGGAGCGCGCTGGTCGCGCGCTCCCTGTCAGTTTTCAACTCGACAATCTTGACGTAACCTTGTTCCCAACTATCAAGATTAGGATTTCTTACATAACTGACCGAGCGGAATACCTGCGTCTCCGTCACGACATTAAAACGAACCTGTCGGATGAAGACGCGGGCCTGATCGAGACGGTGGGCATGGGCCGCGGAAGCGTCGTCCCAATCGAAACGATAATGCCACGGATGCGACGGTTCGCTGGCTTCCCGCACCAACGCGCCTGGCGTCAGCGCACCATGTTTACGCTCAACCTCGGACAAAACAGCTTCCGCGTTTTTCATGCCGTTGCCCTCCCCGTCTTGCCACGACCGTTCGCCCGCGGCGGCGGCGTGAAGTCGTCATCATCATCGACCGGCTCAAAGCCCGTCTCCTCCGACACCTTGGTGATCGCGTCCTCGCGACCCCTGCGGATGATTTCTTCCTGAAACCATTCCATCAGCGTACTGGTCTGGTCATCGTAGTAGTCGGGGTTTTGCAGCGCCTCGTCCTGCACCGCCTTACCCTGCCGGGTCACCTCGGCCCACTCTTCGTCGGACGGTCCCATGTCGAACTGCCCGAACGATCCCTTGCCCTTCTCCTGGCGGTAATCGCCGATGCCGCAGATCATGCCAGCGGTACTCAGCAAATTGCCCACCGCCGTCGCCGTCAGTAACGGCGTGGCGTAGGTGATGTCGAACTCGGCACACCATTCCCGTAACACCGCCCGCGTCCGAATGTCGGGCGCGTTGGTCGCGCCCGAAAGCCGAACGACATCCATCTTCAGTTCCGGCTTGCCCCAGACAGCGATGTTGTCGATGTAAGGCCTCTGTCCCGTCACCCACACCAGTTGCGCGACCTCGGTCTTGGCGATCCCAGGTAAACGTAACGCCGCCGACATCATCGCCGATTTGAAAAACACCGCCGGGACGACCAGCCGCGTCGGCGCACCCGCGACATTCCACTTGTAAACCGAGTCGCGGTATTCGCCGAGCGGATCGTGCTTGATGTTCTCGGCCTTCGCCGCCGCGTTCATCGGTCCCCTGGGCAGCAACAGCGCGCCCATCGCCTTCATCGCCACCGCGTGATAAATCAGCGGCGTCCTGCCGATCACGCGGATATGAATCCCCTCGCGCTTCAGCGGTTTGACATCCATGACCATGGATGCCGGATCACTCTTTTTCGCGGCTTTCGCCATGTGACAAATTCCCTTTGTCGTACGTGCCATTATCCCCAGGCCCGCTGTGGGGTCGTCACATCGCGCGCACGGCATCCCGCCGCCCGCTTCGATGCTTGAACTGTTAGAACTCATCCTCCCAGAACGCGGCTTCCTCGGCCTCGTAAGCCGCGATTGCCGCCGCCTGATCAGCCGCCTCATCCCGCCTCACCGCCTCGGCCACGGCGGCATTCGCGGCCCGTATGACTTCCTCGATTTCCTGAAGGAACACCACGGTGATGCCGCTGGCGTTGAACATCGCTCGCATCTGCGGCTCCGAGACGCCGCGCCCGGTATAAGCGCCGATCAACAGATGCCGACAACCAAGCCGCTGCATTTGGCGCATCACGGTCGGATAGTCGTCACCCATCGCCGGTTTGATCTCGACGCCAAGATCATGAGCGAACTGGCGATACTCGTTTTCCCCGGCCTCGCCCTCGCCGATTTTCACCTTCATCCAACCATTCAAAACGACATCGACACCGCGATCTTCGAACGCGACCTTGCTGGCCATGACGAAATCATCGGCGCGAGGAACAGGTCTGGAAGCCATATCCGCCTGGATTTCCGCCATCTTTTCATGCGCCAGCCGCAAACCCTCCCTGGCCTCCTCGATGTCTTGCTCCATGCGTTTGTTTTCAGTACGCATGTTCTTGACGGCATCAGGATGTTTTGATGGTCCGTGTGAATTGTATTGTCCATGACGCTGAATTTTATAATTAACGTCCCGTTCCCAGGATTCGATACTTTCAGACTGAACCTTTATTTTCTTTGAACGGTCATAGGTTATACTTTTGATACACCAGTCAATCGCATACTCTACATCTCTTTTACCAACAATCCCCAGAAATGCTTTCCTAAAATCATCCTCCAGAAACCGCGCCTGGAGGGCGTTGTGTTCCGGACTGTCGTCCTGCCCCGCGCCGCGTGACGCCAACGCCTTGTGCAGTTCGGCGAACCGCTCCGCGACCCAACCCTGCGCCATGACCCATTCCACATAGGGCGGGTCGTTCGCCAGCAGTTCGGCCACGGTCGATCCCTTGTGCTTGCCGAACGGGATGATGATGGCGCTGGGGTCGCCACCGGGTGAATCAGTCGGAACTTTCATGACGGATTTTCCACTCCATGGAGAAACCAGGCGACCTGTTGGGAGCCGTATTTCCCCGAGCCGTACTGGTGGTCATAGACGATGAACGCCGCCTTCAGGCGGCGGCTGAGAAGCTTCGCCACCTCACGCGCCGTTTCCAGGTCGGCGCATCCGGCGTAGACCCGGCTCTTGCCGAACACACGATAGCGAAAGTTGGCCATATCCAACGCCTTTAGAATGAAATTTGGATGTTAGCAATACGAAAAATAGCTCACCATCAGCCCACCACCACGCCCTCCACACTGGTTTTCCTATAAAGGGCTACAACCCCCCTTTTATCTATTCTCCTAAAGGTATCCTTTATAGGTAGTGGGGGTAGTGGAAGAGGTGGGGTGCAGTTGGAGACTGCGTGTTTCGTCAACCACCTGGCACACCACCAGCCACCACCGATAAAAAAAATGGCGGAAATCCGCCAATCAGTTCGAAAAACCCTCATCCTCGTCGTCGTCATCGCCATCGAGCACCGCGCCGGGGACGGCTCCAGGGACGACCTCGGGCATCCGCCACACCCGAATGGTCTTGCCGTGCGCCAGGCCGAATTTTCTCTGGTAGCCGAGCGCACGCAGGACCGTGCCCACACGCATCTCGGCGGCACGGGTCATTTTCTCTTTTCCCATGAGCAATCCAAATTCCAGAACGCGCGCCGTGGTCAGGGGCCAACCATCCTCCTCGTTGATCACCGTCCTGGGATCGGTCAGCCACTGAACGATGGCCGGTTCCCACACCTCGCCCGCCAGCCGGTCGGCGGTGGCGGTCGCCGCCGCGCCCTGGGTCTTCTCGCTGTCCAGCCACAGCGTCTCGCCTTTCGCCTCGCGCGCCGACGCCTCGGCCCATAGTTGCTCGCGCCACATCGCCAGCCAGATCAGATCGACGATCTGACAGAACACCGGCCACATACGGGTGTTGCCGGTGCCGTCGCGCAGGTAATCGTCCGAATTCGTCGTCCCAATAAAAACATTGGCCCGCGGCACGTCGATGAACTCACGGCCATAAGGTGGCCGGAAATGGTCGGTCGAGCGCGACAGGAACGCCTTGATCGTCTCGATCTCCGTTCGCACCAGATGCTCGATCTCGGCGAATTCCAGGCACCACAGTCCGTGCAGGGCGAGGGCGGAATCCTTGTGCTTCAGATCCGGCGGCACGTTGTCGGAGAACCACGGCGCGCCGAACAGGATGGCGGCGGCGGTCGATTTGCCCAGCCGCTGCACGCCTTCCAGAATTAACAAATGATCAAATTTGGTTCCCGGCTTCCGCATCCGGCGCACGGAAGCGATCAGGAACTTGGCTCCGACCGCCCGGTGATAGGCTTCCTTCGCCCGCCACCGCTTCCTCTCGGCCTTATCGCCGTCCTTTTTGAACTCGTTCCTGGCGTCGAAGGTGTTGATCAGCCAGGTGTCGATCCGCTTCACGCCGTCCCACTCCAGCGTGTCCAGCCAGTCCACGATGGGATGGTAGGTGATGATCCTGGCCGACGCGTGCATGGCTTCCATGACGGTGGAGCGCGCCCATTTGCGCCCCCAGGCCCCCTGCATGTAGACGCAGACCAGGGAGATATCCTCCTCCTCCCAGCACCTCGGGTATGGACCGGGCACCTCGGCCCCGTCTTCGAACGCTGGCGGTGCCCGCAACAGCACCCTCTGGCTGGTAAACCGGTTGAAGGCGAACATCCCGGCGAACACCGGATCGTTGGCCATGATGACCATGGCGTTTCCCAGAGTTGGCCAGGGGTCGCCGCCGTTTTGTGGATAACGCAAGCGCCGCATCCAGAACGCGTCCGGACGCGGATCTTCTTCATCGGCCATTAGCGGCTCTCCGTTGGTTTCCGCCGTCCCGCCACCAGCGCGGAATGGATCGTGCCGCGAACCTCGTCGTGATCGAGGCCGATGTCACGCCCCACCCGGTACAGCGCATCGACCGCGATCCGCTCGTCCAGCAACCCCGCGCCGACCATCCTGGCGACGCTGTAGGCGCGCCGGTTCAGCACGATATTCCGCTGCCCCTCGCGGGCTTCCATGATGGCGCGGCACGCGCGATGCAGCCGCTCGTGGCCGTCGATGCCGCGCTGGTCGCCGATCTCGCGATGCACATAGGGCGGCGGCGGCGGGGTCCGCAGCGCCGTCCGCAACCATTCCGGCGCGTCGGGCGGGGCCAGCTCCCACGGCGGCGTCAGCCACCGGTAAGCCCGCCCCGTGGTCGTGTGCATGGACGGCGGGATCGTCTGGGTCTGGGCACCCCTCTTGGGGTCGATGCCCGCCCACGCCTCTCCCAGCCGCTCCGTCGAGCCGACAATCGCCAGCCCGCCCCCATCACGAAAGAACAACAGCACGCCGCCGCCGCCGGATCTGGCCCGCGGCCCCGCCGGCAACGGCCCATGAACGGCGACCAGCGCCGCCATGGACGCCAGCCCGTCATGGGCGTGAGTCTCGAGACTATCGACATCGAGGCCCCAGATCCCCGACCGGCCAAACACGACCCGCCAGTTGCACGAGGGATGGTCCCGGCTCCAGCGCGACAGGATGTTCAGGTCGCTCGTCGCCTCGGCCTGGGCACCCTTCCACAGACCGGCCTTGCCGGTCCTTGAGCACGGATAGATCGACCATCCCAGCAACGCCAGGCGTTCCAGATCGGCATGCATCCCCACCCCCCCCACCATCACCCCTTTGGGGGCGACCTTTACAGGCCGCTCTCGGTTTTTGCCTACGGCGCGGCTAAAGGATTGTTCGTCCCCTCGTCCGAGAACTCATCCGGAAAACAGAACCACCCGCAGACAGTGCAGCTTACTTCGCCGTGAGGTAGCGGGACAAAATCATGATCGCATGTTCGATGGTCCACGGTCCCGTCAGGCAATGGTTCGGGCATGAACTGCGCGATGAGCCGGGGCCTGTTCATGCCTTGTCCTCCATCGCCCGCAGCAGCAGCCAGGCGAGGATCACCGGATGCGACTCACCGCCACGCGAACGCTCCATCGCGGCCCGCATCGCCGCCGCGTCGCCGTCGAACGTCCCATCCGCGTTCAAGACGATCTTCACCGATTCGTTACCGAAATTAAAAATGATCTTTGCCGGGAACGTCGGATCGCCGTCGAAGAAGCTGTTCATCACACCCCCACCAGCACCAGGCCATGCGAGGCGCGAGTCGCGCCGGTATACAAAAGCCGCCTGACCTCCAACGGATTGTCCATCATCCGCGCCCGCACATTCGATACGTCAAGGAAACAAAACCTGAAGGTAGATCCCTGTGAAGCATGCAGCGTCATCGCATAGATGCTCTGCGCCCTGATGAACGACGCGGTGAACTCGTGCAGCGCGTCCCACTCCTGGCTTCCGCCTTTGCATTCATCGCGCAAGTTCGCATACGCCATCTGGTATTCGTTCCAGTCGCGCGGCACATGAATCCGGAACATCTCGTCTTTGTCGGTCTTCACCTGGATATTCCAGGTCGCGACGCTCAGTTGATGATCCGGCCCAATCGCCAGCACGCGCACTTCTTCGTTGGTCGCGATGGCGATGGTGTCATCCAACACCAGCGGCGAGCGCATCAACAGCATCTCGCCTGGCAGATACGGCGACCGCTTCGCGTCCTCGCCATATTTCCAGACCCGGACACGCGTATTGACATGCAGCACGCGGTCGTTGGTGTGGCACAGATAGCGAGCGAAATCCGGATCGTCCAAAAATTCCTCGCTCATGAACGCCTTCTTCAGCCACACATCGATCTGGCCACGCGGTGGCACGAACACGCCGAGATCGCCGACGCGGACAGGCGCGCACCATGACCAGTCCATCGGCGCGTCCGGATCGTCCTGCGTCAGCCGGATCGCCTGGGCGGCGGCGATGATGGGGTTGCCCGCCGCCTGGCGCACCACGGTAGTCAGATGGCTGGCTGGCAGCACATCGAATGATTCGCTGTGATCTTCGCCGACCGGAGGGATTTGCGCGGGATCACCCACGAAGATCACCGCCTTACCATCGAGCCAGCGCCTGACATGTTTCATCAACTCCTCACCCAGCATGCTGCATTCATCCAAAATAAACAGCGTGCCCTCGACTGGTTTGGCGTTGGCCGAGCGGACGAAGACCTGTTTGTCCCGGTCAGTCTTTGGCCGCAGCTTCAACAGGCTATGGATGGTGCCACACGGCAGTCCCAGCTTCGCCCGCAATACCCCGGCGGCTTTGTGTGTCGGCGCGGCCAGCCGCACGTCCACGCCCCTGGCGGACGCCTCCCTGGCGATGATCTGCACCAGGGTGGTCTTGCCGGTCCCGGCTGATCCGGTCAGCAGATGCTGTCGCCGCATCTCGATGGACGCCTCGATCTCCCGCTTCGCCCGCTCCTGGTCCTCGGTCAGGATGATCCCGGCCCCGCCGCCCACGCTCGCGTCCATCACTCGTCTTCCTTGTTTATTTTTCTACCGGTCCACGACCACAGGGCGGTCGGCTGCACGGAAAAATCTGTTTCACATTCATCACAATGCAATTCGTAGCCGCCCTCATCGAAATAGTGCGCTTCATCGAGTATCCATGTGTGGCCACAGCCGGGGCATTCCGGCCCCTCATGACTGAACGAGGTAGGCCGGTGACGCATCACTCTTCTTCCTTGGGTTCACCATCATCCGGCAACGGCCCATCGATCAACGGGAAATGAATTTCCGCCGGCACCTGGCCGCGCCAGCCACGAAAATAATAGACGCCAGCTTCAAGCGTGCCGATCAAATGGATCGGCCAGTTCAGCAAATCGTTGATCGTCATGCCGAGCGATCCGTTCTTGTTCTTCCACAAAAGGCCGGTCCAGTGCGGCGGTGTGTCGGGCGGGACAAAATCCCGCACGACACCCGGCACACCCCTGTTCACATCGTCGTCTTTGAAGTCAGCCACTCGTTACATCCATTGTTTCGTAAACGGAATGGAGTCGTCATCCACGTTGCCAGCCGGAACGGGTTTCCTGACCGCGGTCCCGGTCGATCCACCCGCCGCCGCCGGTCGCGGCGTGGCTGGCCGCGAGGCGGTCGCGCTCTCATCCCGCTGGATGTAATCGCGCACGCTGTTCGACGGCCCATATTCGCCGCGCGCGGGACGCACGTTGATGGTGAGCCGTCCCTGCTTACCCATGCAGTCATAAGCTTGCAGTTCACCGCTCTCATATTCTGGGATCAGGCCCACCGCGCCACAGAAGTGTCTGACTTTCCAGGCCGACTTCTCATCCGCTCCCAGGTAATCAAATATCTTCCGTTGCTCACCCCGATCATTGAAGATGTTGATGGTCAGCTTCATTTGCTCGCGACCGGACGCCTTGGACATCTCGTCCTCCGCGTTCTCCACTTCGAAGTCATAGGCGCCCGCGGGCCACGGCACGAAGTTGCCGCCCTTGTCCGCTTCTTCCTTTGATATCGTGGTGACTAACTTCATTTCACGCGCTCCATTGTTAACGACACAATCAACGACACCAGTCTGGCGACGTTGCCTTCATCGAGCCAGACCCGGCGCACCGGGCCGCGCCCGATGCCGAGTGACAAGATGTTTCGCTTCGCCACTGGATCGAACACCAGTTCCAGTGCGATGGGCGGGTCGGTGTCCAACGTCTCCTTCCGCAAGATCCGCGGCGAGCGCGACGGCACCGGAACAAACTTCATTCCTTCCAGGCGATCCGGATATCGTAAGCACCGGTCTTTGGATCACGGCCAATGATCCTTCCGAAACCGCAACACATGGCTATTACGCCCATGGTGGCTTTATCCATCCGCCACTCCCTGGCCGGAGGCGCGTTGAGAACAAACATCGCGCCCACGAACATCTCGAAATAGTCTTTCGCTTCCGGAATGTCCCAGACCTCGCGCGGATCATCATTGAAACCGCCGATGACCAACGAGATATCCGCGAACGGATACCGCCGCATCGCCATGATCGTGCATTCCGCCGCCGCCATGGCGTTGGCGGCGGTCAGTTCGTCCTTCAGGCCGATCTCGATGTAGGCGGCGTCAAACCCTTCCATCACCCACCCGCCGGGGCGATCTTGCCCTGGAGATACGTGATCGCCTTCGCGATCCGCTCCTCACTCATCTCATCCCAACCAGAGACGTTCGCCGCGGCGAGCCACTTATCGACCGTGCCATCCTCAAGGCGCACGATGTCGAGCAGCCGCGCCACCTCGGCCAGTTGAACCGGCGTGGCGAATTTCTCCGGTTCCGGCGCTTCCTCGATCACGCTACCCATGCGCTGGCTGAATTCCTCATACGTGCATTCGAAAGTCTCGCCTTGCGCGAACGCCGCCAGCCGCGTCTTCCGCACCCGCGCCATCCTGCGCGAACCGGCCTTGAACATGTTGATCGCCAGATCGAGTTCATATTCCAGGCGTACCCAGGCATCGAACGTGGTGCCGACCTGTGCCCGCTCGCCGTTGATCAGGCCCCATTCGGCGACCTCGCCAGCCGTCAGGATGACGTTCATCGAGAGCCGGGGGAGCCATGCGACCAACTGGCGCATCTGATTGACGGCGGGCTTCCTGTCAGCGCCGAACTCATTTTTCTTGCCCGCGTCGGCCAGCCGTTCCGCCTCGCGCGCTACCTCATTGGCGAACAGCTTGGTGATCGAATCGATGACCAGGGTCTTGCGATCATGCGGTGTCGTCGCCAGCGCGCGAACCTGATCCAGCACCACATCCATCGACGCGGCCCCATCGTCGGGACCAAGATACAAAGCGCCAGCGTCACGCAGTTTCTGGCGATACTCTGGTTGCGTCGCACCACCCTCGCTGTCCAGAAAATACACATCCGGAAATTGCGTGGTCAGCATCGTCTTGCCGACACCGGCACCGCCATAAAGCAACATCGTCGGATGGCGTTGCTTGATTACACTCGCGGCGGTGCCAAGCAGCTTAGTTCGCCGCTTCGTTACGATCCCGTCTGGCATTTTTATTTCCTCTGAACTGGTCAACGAGACGACGAATCAGATCCGACACGGTGATCCCGAGCCGCGCCGCCTCAGTTTGCAAAAAGCTTAATTGTGGTTCGGTGAAGACAACCGAACGTCGTGGTTTTGTGTCTTTCATGGAGTGCATTCCTGCACCCCTTTCGATCACCACGTCAAGGGTAAACTTCAATCTCGATTCGCACCCGAACGACACGCGGCATGAACATGCCATGCGGCTCCGCGCGACAGTCTGGCCGTCGCCTGATCCAGCCATGCTGTTCCACGCACCAGGCTCGCGCCTCACGCCTCGTGGCGAACAGCCGGGTGCCGGTGGTGCCGTTCGGCGCGCCCTCCAACCAGGACCGGTCGCCGTCCAAAAGGTTCGCCGAACGGTGCAGGATCGCCCACGCGAAGGTAGTCATCTCAACGAAATGCTTCAGACAATGGTCCGTTTGGGCGGCGTTTCATTTCGGCCTTAATCGCCTTGTCGGTCCAAATTCGATGGGCCAGCGGACACATACCTGGTGCGTAGCTGGGGAGATTGGACAGACAAAGTGGGGCGCATTGCTTTGTTCCCATGGAGCGGCATGCGGCCTGTTGTGCCGGTGTCGCATCCGTCATAACGGCAGACGCCATTGCAACCCCTTGGTCTTTGGCCGACGCCATTCCTTGCCCACGTAGCGCGGTGGGGCCTGGGGCCTGACGCCACCCATTCCTGGTAAAAGCCACAGCGCCACCATCACGTCCGAACGCTCGACCGGGCGCACCTCCAACTGGTGCATGTTGCCATCGTTGCTGACCACATGGACATGTTCCAGCAAATCGAGGATCGCTTTTTCCCAGTTTCCGGTGTCCCTGCGACTGATCGGAACCTCGATGACGCAGTTAAATCGGCACGCCACGATGGGCATGCCGACCATCTGCATCTTCACTTCCCAGCCCGCTTCGTTGATCCACTTCACATAGTCTGGGCTACGCACTCGCGCCCGCCCATTTCCTCTGATCCACAAGGCATTGGTCGATGGCCCGCGGCGCATTGTCAGCACCCGGTCGGGCGGCGCGCTGCTCCAGTGAACACCGCTCACGGGGTTCCGCCGCCCGACAGTTGGAACCCGTCACGGTCAACGCCAGCCGAGCATAGCCTCACCGCGCGCGTCCTCCCAGCATGGTGAATCCGCCCGGTCCCAGCTTTGGCCGATCCGGTGCCGGCATCGGCTTCGCTGGCCGCGAGGGCGACGATGGCGGCGGCTTGCGATTCCACCGCCCCGCTTGCCACAGCACCTCATGTTCACTGGGATACCAGCCCAGCACCGCCCGCATCCTACCCCTGATCGCTCCGACGTACATGTTCGACAGCACCAGGCGGTCGAGCAATTCCAGTGCCGCCGGATGCCATGCCCGTTCCTTTTGGCTTTCCCCTCGGTCGTACATTCCTCTCCCTCTCCTCGCTCATCATCTTCATCAGTTTAGCCAACGCCACTGGCGAATTCCGCTGCATATACCGGAACAGATGCCACGCCTCGCGTCGCTGCCGGTCGGCCTGACCGCGGCTGAACTTTTGCTGGCACGCCGACGAGCAATACCGCTTATGCGGCATCGCCTTGTGACCCGGTCCCGTTGGAATCTCGTGTCCGCATCCTGGCCGCGCGCATATCATTCCGGTAACGTATCCTCAAACATCTCATGCTGTCCGCCACGCAGCCGGATGTTTCCGGCGTTCTCGCAATTCCTGATCCTGATCCGCAGCGGGATGTTATTGCCTGGACCCAACTGGTTCACCAGCCAGCCGACGCAATGGCTATCCTCCGTCTCGTGGCACGCCATGACGTGGGGATTATCCACCCAGCTACCCGGCGTGGCGATGGTCGAGGCCAGCGCCCGATGTTTCTCGACATCGTAACCATTCGGGATGTCGCGCGCCGGGTCCGTCGCCACCCGCCAGGGACAGGAAACACACTGACGCGTGCGCTTCAGCCGCCACGTCATCGCGGAGCCGCTCCCATCAGCTTACGATCATACAGGTTCAACTCGCCGGTCCTGATCTCAAGTTCCCAGCGCGCCGCCTGGGCATCCATCCGGATCGCCGCTTCCAGGCGGGTGATCGACACGATGGTGCCACCGCCACCGGTAAGCAGTATCTCAGGCTCACCCAGTGCGTGTTCCGCGCGCAGATCATCCGCCATCTGACGGCAGACCCGGACCATCACGCTGGGAATGAGCGGACGGTAACGCCCCGCTCCCCGGCCTTTGTAAGCGCGCCACGTTCCTTTTCTATCGTATCGGCCAAGAGGCACAGCGCCTCGGCCAGGATCGCCTTCCGATAGTGATCCGGCTGATCCAGCATGTTCATCCCGCCCAGGCCCAGATACTGGTTCGCCATGGTCCGAACCTCCCAGAGCGTGGCTCCGCTTGGTGGTGCCTTCATCGTCCCGTCCCCCTGTCATCCGATCACCGGGCTGGTGATCGAAGCGTATTCCGCGTCGGCGGCGTCGGTGATCATGACCGGCGACGTGGGCGAGGGAAGATGCAGAACCATCCGCCCCTTGGCCCTGGTCGCGTTTTCCAACAACGAGAACGCCGTCGCCACGATGTCCAAATTCTCGCCCTGGAAAGCGAATGTCTCCGCGGCCAGTTCCGACACGACCCGGTCGTTACCCTCGCCGGCGAACACCGTCGCGCGTTCCGCCGACAGGCTCATCCGCGCCCACGGCCTGACCTTCTCGCTCTTCGAAAACAGCGAGGCGAGCCGGGTCACCCGCACCAGCTCCGCCGCGTCCACGGTGAAGAGGCGCTCCGATGGTTCCGGCATGACCCGGTCGAAATTGGGGAACGTCGCGGCGATCAATTTTGTCAGGAACACCGTGCCGCCGATCTCGGCGACCAGCGCCGCCTCGCTGATCGTCAGGTCGATCACATCCGCGCCCTTCAGCAGCTTCTCCAGATATTCGACCGCCGGGGCCGGGATGATGATCGCGCGCATCGCTTCCGCGCCAGCCGGGAGCGGCATGCGCGCCAAGGCCAAATCGTTGCCGTTCGTCGCGCACGCGCGCAACCGTCCCGCCTCTCCCTCACCGGCCACGTCCAGCGCCACGCCGCACAAATAGAAGCGGGTCTGTTCACTGGACATGGCCCACGACACGCGCCCCAGCGCCGCCGCCAGCACCCCGGCGTCCATGGCGAAGCCGGTCTTGCTCTCGTCGCGGAGGGAGAACACCGGGAAATCGGCGAGCGGCCACAGGGTCAGCGTGACCCGCACCGAGCCGCAGCGCACCAGCAACGCCGCGGGCGAGAATTCCAGCGTCGTCTCGGCTTCCGGCGGCAGACGCGCGATGACCGCGTCCAGGCGCTCCGCGTCCACGCAGCCGCCACCCGCGCCCATACCGGCGATGGGCACCGTTTGACGCAACGCCTGTTCCAGATTCGATGACTCGACGGTCATCGAACCGCCACCCACGGTCAGCGCCACGCATTTCAAAACGGGCAGCGTGGTGGCCCGCGCGATCAGGCTCCCGGCGCGCGACAGGGCGTCACCAAATGCGCGATTGGTGATCCTGATGTCCATGGTCACGGCGACCTCGCCGGCCGCCGCGGGTTTCGCGCGCGGCTTTCGCACCCTGGTTTCGCTCATGATATTTGCTTTCTTTCAGTGGTGGTGAGCGCGGCCTCGATACGTCGGAGAAGCTTCAGGCCGACGCCTCGGCCATTCCGGATGTCCGCGACCAGACCGGGATCATTGGCTACCCGCATGCTGAACGAGGTTTGCGTCTCGTTGGTTGCCTTTAGATAAGCGTCTATCGACGCCAACAAATCCACATGCCACGTCTCGGCTTCGCGTGGCGTGTAAGGAACCAGACCGCATTCCAACATGGCTGGATCGAATTTGAACCACTCCTTGATCACGCGCAGATGATTGAACTTCTTATGAAGTTCTCTCTCGTCACGGGGTTCTCCTTCGTAACAGGCGATCAGTTTCAATGGTTCATAGTGATTGTTCTGAATAGTCCGAATTCTACTTGAGACATCGTAAGCAAACCCGATTTTCACGGGTCCGTCGTCGCCAGCCTGTATGAGATAAATCGGCATCAAACCTCGTCCAAATTGGTATTCTCTCAATACCTAAAAATTAGAACAGGCACAATAGGAGATTCCAATCCTTTTCCTATTGACCTGAATCATGGTCGGTGGCAGGAGCGATTCACGAATGAAAGGAAAAACCAAAATGCTAAACCACCCCATCGCCTGGCACCGCCACCACAGCCGCCGTCGCACCATGCGGGTGGAGGCCTTCCTGGCCGCGCTGCCCGACACCGCGCTGGTCGCGCTGGTCGCCGGGTCGGTCATCATATGGATGCTGGGGGTGGCGACGTGAGCCGCGCCGACCAGATCAATCGCTACATCGCCCGCGGGGGCATCGTGCGGCTGCGTGCCGATGGTCCCGAATGGCGCACCATCATCAACGCCAACCACATGTTCTCGGAGTGGACTTTTGTGACGTTTAACGACGGCACCACGCGTGTCCTGGGCGCTGAATCGAACGATTGCTTCACCCTGGAATACGCGCCGGGGCCTGACTTCAGGAGGGGAGAGCAACCATGACCGACAGGCCAACGGGGTGGATCGAACCGCCCGACCCCACGCTGCGCGGCTTCTGGTGGATCACCCGCCGCGAGGCCGACCACGCGCCTGGCTACGGTGGCCCGCCGGTCCTGCCCGACATCAAGGTGTGCTGGGAATGGAATGTCGGGGAGGCTTGCTGGATCAAGGGCACGCTGCGCGACCGACAGAACCGCGAGATCCCGCACAATGTCATCATCCACGCCAACAACGGCTGGCGCATCGAGGGGCCGGGGGAGAAGCTGGTGCCATGAACGATTACCGTGACAGCACGAGGCTGATCCTGCACGCCGCCCTGCGGCACGTCCCTGATGGCATTGAACGCGCCAGCGCCGTCTTCGCGGTCGATGTGCTGATCAACGAGATCGTCGCCCTGGAAGCCGAGAACGCCGATCTGAAATGCCGCGTCGCCAGGGCACAGGCGAGCCTCACCGAGATCCGCGCCGACCTGGAAGCGCAGATGGAATTTTGGAAACCCAACGGAGACAAGGCCTGATGCTGCACCTCACGAGTTGCGAGTGCCTCGGTCCCGTCGATGAAGTGGACAACAAAAAAGCCCAGAGCCGTGAGGCTCTGGGCGAGTCTGGAACGGGTGTGCGCGGTCGCGGGGAGCGACCGTGGTCAGAGCATGCCGAGAAGGACCAGAATCAGCACGATAATTAGCACCGTGCTTAGGATGCCGGTCGGCGCGTAGCCCCAGCCCGCGCTATACGGCCAGGAAGGCAACACCGCGATCAACAGCACGATCAAGACAATGAATACGAGGACGTTGCGTGGCATGGCGATCTCCTCTCAGGCTGTTTCGACGACGTAGTATCGCGACGCGTCGTTGTTCGCCGTGCCCGCTCCACCCTTGTCGCGGATCGTCCGCTCATGCACCGGCTGACCGCGCCATTGGTCTATAACATCGATCGATCCATCATCGTTATAACTCAGGAACACCGCGATGTGCGACGAGCCGTCCGTGCGGTTGGCGTATCGACCGGCGGCATTGAAGGTGGCGATGATCGCTCCCGGCGGGGTGCCGGGACCGACCCTGGCCCCGCGCCGTAGCGCCGAACTGTGCGGCACGGCATGGCACTCCTGCACATGCCGCATGCAGTGGCCGTTATCGACCACGCAACCGATGGCCTCGTAAGGGTTCGACGCGATGATCATGTGACCCTCCTCAGTGTGTCGCCAGCTTCTTGGCGACTTCCCTGGCGGCACCGACCGCCACTTTCTGTTGCGATTCGTCTGGCACGGTGTCTTTCGTCCAGGCCAGGTAGATCACGCCGACGAATGATTCCGGATTAGGTGGGATGGGGATCGCGCAGCCACGATGCATACCCCTGTCGGCCAGCCGACGCGCCAGTGGCGATCCGGTCTTTTCCAAATCGACACAGGTTGGGTGCCCTTCCATCACATCAATCAGCGCCCGCACATCCGATGTGTGGACGATGATCGGCAGTCTGCGCGGCGGCGGGATCACCGGCCGCTCGCCATCCGCGCGACGCGCGGCGAGAAACCATTGCGAATTGGAAGCGAGATCGACCGCCCAGATTTGCACGATGTCGGCGCTCGTTTCGGTGATCAGCTTGTCGAGCGCCTCGGGCACCAGGTCGTTCCGCAGTTCCGGTGCCGATGGGGTAAGCCATGCTTCGATGATCTCGTCGCGCTTTTCGTACAGCACCCAGGCGCTACCGCATATAAGAAACGCTATAACAACGAAAGCCGCCTTCCAGGGTTTGTCGCCGATGAAGGCCAAGGCACGATCGATAACGCCCTTGGCCTGGTCCACCATCTCTAGCCCGAAACGACAATGTCGCGACGGTCACCCGTCGTGTGGATCAGCAGACCCACGCCGGCGGGCACCCGCAGGGTCAGCATGCCACCCTCGACCGAACCCGGCACGATCAGGCTGATGTAATCGTATTCGCTGGGGATAACGTCGCCATGGTCCGTTGGAGGGCGCGGGTGCCGCTCCGGTCGCGCGGGCCGTTCCGGCACCAGCAAAGGTGGACGATCAAGACCGCACCACTCCGCGCGCAGCGTCGCCTCGGAGCCTTCGTAGGCATCCAGATCGACGTTGCCGGTGACGCCTGGGTTCTTGCCCTCATCGGTCCACTGCCAGAGCCACGGCTTGTCCCAACCCGGCGGGCAGACGGGTTGGTCGGCGTATTGCGCCAACCATAACCGGCATTTGGACAAGGTCGCGTTGGGTGCCCCCAGTGCTTCCTTAACCACATGACCGGAGTAGAGGGCGGGCCACTGGCCGGTCAGCCCCTCGACCTCGGTCACGAACGTCACCGCCTGGGACAACGACATGGTGCCGGTCGAGGATGTGTTGTCTTCCCAATCGAGGGCCAATAATTCCCCGTCCTCATAATCGGCGAGGAAGTTGCGGACCTGAGACATCGTGTCCGATCCCTCCGCGAAATGGTAACGCCCGAACAACAGCCCAGCCACCTTACACCCGGCTCGCGCCTCATCGAACATCGGATCACGATAGCCAGTGCCCTGGCTGAATTTATGGATCACGCCGATCACGCCCGACGCGCGAATGGCGTGCCAGTCCGTTACGGTATTCCAGTGGCTGATGTCGATGACCGGACTATTTTGGATCATTGTCGTTACCTCTCATCACGCCATTACCAAAACCCGCGTCTGAGCGTCGCCGATCCTGGCGC
>Ga0193692_1000057_pt1 | contig 31389 bp, 30 predicted proteins | sample L3a1metaG_FD_144917 | JGI IMG/M metagenome (GOLD analysis project Ga0193692, IMG submission 144917) | Soil microbial communities from a riparian zone of the East river system, Colorado, United States - L3a1 | ecosystem: Environmental > Terrestrial > Soil > Riparian zone | place: USA: East River... | reverse complement strand
CGTGGGGGAACGCTTCAGCCTGTTAAGCCGGACGAAGTAGTTGGGCGCGTGCTGGAGCTTTTGAAGAGCTCCAGTACATAACGCTTCCTGGGGAAAGTTACCCGTGAGTTGCTATCGCGAGTTCTCGCGATTCGCGCTCAGGTCGTGGGGATTTTGATGGCTCGCGTTGAGCCCGTGGCTCTGCGCGCACCTGAGCTGCGGGTAAATCGATCCAGAACTCGCTGCCCTTTCCGAGTTGCGAGTGGAGGCCAACAGACCCTTTCATCCGTTGCATCGCTTTATAGACCATGGCCAATCCGATACCGGTTCCTGGCGTAATTTGACTCGGTTGCAACCGTTCGAAGATCCAAAAGATTTTCTCCTGGTACTCAGCCGGGATGCCCACGCCATTGTCTTTGATCCAGAGCCGCACATTCGAGCCTTGTCCTTCGGCACGGATCTGGACCCGGGGAGTGGTTCCGGGCGCGACAAACGTGATTGCATTGGTGATCAGGTGATGGAGCACCTGATTCAGGAGAAACGGGTTCGCGAGCACATTTGGAAGTGGCCCCTCAATTTCGATTTCGCGACTGACGTCGGGATTGGCCATAGAAAGGTCGCCAATGATGGTGTCGACATGCGCCTGCAGGTTCACGACTGTAATAGGAAAATCCTGGTGGCCGAGGCGCCCGTAATCGAGCAATGACTGGATGAGCTTATCCATCCGGTTCGCTGCTTCGCCGACGCGACGCGCGTAATCCTCCCCCTATGAATCGAGGTTCGATGCATAATCGTTCACGAGGATGCTGGTAAATCCCTGCATCGCCCGCAACGGGGCTCGCAGATCATGCGCGATGTGGTAACAGACCGATTCCAGGGATTGGATCGTCTCGCGAAGGACGGCGGTTCGTTCGTCGACACGCTGCTCCAGAGTAGTGGCGTGATCGCGAAGCGCTTGCTGCATCGAGACCAATTGGTGCTGGATCCGTTCGCGTTCTATGATTTCACGGGCCAGTTCCGCTCGCTGGGCTTCGGCCCGCCGGCGGGCGTTCTCAACGGCCCGCATGGTAAAGGCAATCGCCAGCGCAGACATGAAAAACCCCCCCAATGAAAGGAAATCGTCAGGCGTAAAGTCATGAAAATCGAACGCGTGACGAGGCGGAATGAAAAACCAGTCGGCGAGGAGATACGAAAGGACTGTTGCCATGATGCACGCCCAAAAACCGGAATACCAGGCGCTTAAGGCAATCGCTGCGAAATAGAAAGTGTAGGCGTGGTGATCTCCGAGGATAGGGTCCGCGGCAGCACGAATTCCAGTCGCTACGATTACACTCGCCATGCTGACTCCGTATTTGAGGAGCCAGTGCTTGTCCCTTGTGGGCATCCCTGCTTCTTGCACAGGTTAACATAGAAGGTAGTTCCGGGCGCGACAAGTGGCTGGCGTTTTAAGACGGCCAGCGGCCACGAAACTGGGTTATTCTGGCGTCAAACCAGTGTAAATTCTTTCCAAGGCGCTGCTGCAGGCCTCCCATGCCTCGGAGGCATTCGCATATCTTCCGGCCTTTATGCCTTCGGCGACTTCAGCCAGGGCCCTGGCGGCGCTCTCACATTTCAGCCGGACCTCCTCAGGCGTAATGGTAAGCCGGGTTGACAATCCGAGTTGGACCCCGTTTTGACCGAACCCCATGGTGAAGCTGTTGTTTTGTCTGCCCGGCAGATTCGCAGCCGTGCGGAGGTTCAGGTCCAGAGCCATTTTCCAGCCGCCGTTCGTCCGAACCATGACAGGGACGTTTTGGGCTGTGCCCCCAAACAGTCGGACCGGAAAGCGTGCGCGCTCACCTTCGATCCGTTCCGTGGCTCCGGCCATCTGGTTGATAACCTTGTCAACTTCCGCCCAAAACGGCATTGCTGTCTCCACGTCGTTGCTGCCAAAGCGCTGAGTCGCCGCCATCCGCAGGGCTGCCTGAGCGGTAATGATCTGAGCAACAACGGGCTCCCATGCCCGGCCCGCTTCGGGTGATTGCTTGTAGGTGAGGAAAATCCGCTTTGTAAAAGCGGAGCCATCTCCCTTTTCGAATTTTTTGGCTAGATCCCGAAGAGCCGCCTTGGGTGTGTCGGTGTAGGCTGCCACCACTTTGGTCGCAACGACCCCGGCTGTGCCCGCCGCCACCATACAGGACGCCGCAATGAGCGCAGCAGCCTTGAGTTGGCCCCAGACCATCGACCGGATGGCACCCTCTGCCAAAGCCTTCGCACTATCTGACAGCGGATGAAGACTTTGGGATGCGACTGATGATCCAAGTTCCTGGGGTGCGGCTTTGATTGATTCTGCTGCAAGCAGTCCAGCCAGTCCTGCGCAACTTGAAGAGACCCGTTGCCGCAGGAAATAGACCCGTAACTTCTCCAGCGCCCGGTTCACGCGCTTCTTCGCTGCCTCCTCAGTCGCACCCAGAGCTCCGCCTACTTCAGCAAAGGTGCGTTCCTGAAAGAAGCGGAGCACGACCGCTTCTCGTTCCTTGTTGCTTAATCGTGCAATGCCTTCGTCGAGGAGAGGAGCAATTTCCTTCCAGGAGTCGTGGGTCTCAATTTCATTTTTCATTTTCGCAAGTGTGTCCTCGCCGGGATGGTGTCGGGATTCTGTCCGGAGAGCCCGGAGGGCGGCAAAGCGGGTGGTTCGGAGCAACCAGGCGGGCAGGATGACGTTGGCATCCAGGCTCGCGGCCTTGCGAGCGAGCACGATAAACGTCGCCTGGGTTACGTCGCTGGCGAGGGCTGAGTCACGCACCTGCCGCAGGGCTGCGGAATAAACGAGGTTCATGTGCCGGTTCACGAGGGCGGAAAAAGCGTCTTCGGAACCTTCCCTGACGTATTCACTTACCAATTGCTGGTCAGATTTGTTCATCTCGAGGGTATATGCCGCCATTCAGGGCGGAAGGGGACATTTAATTTCGTTACTTCACGGTATCCTGAGCAGAGAAGTCGACTTTTTCGGGAACCAATTCTCGGCCCGCGCCTCTTACCATCAAACACACGAAGATGACGGCAAAACCGTTCGTAAAATGGAGTAGACCCGCGGCCAATGGATTCGCCTTGGACCGCTGCTTCGAGGTTACCGGAACTCTTCGATTCTTTCACGAGCACTTTTCGGACAACACCGCTGACAGTACCCGCAGTTCAAACCACGTTGTCCGATCGCCCCGCCGCCCAGGCTACTCCTTCCAGCCGTCGCGGCGGGGCAGCCATTTTATCCACTGACCCATTACCAGAACGAGTATGGCGCGAAAATGGATTTTTGATTGGACCGGAGAAAACGGTCCGCTTGCCGTTCAGCGCAAAACCACGCTTTCAGAAGCCAGCTGGGTGAATACTTCTTTCACTGTCGCGCGTACCGGCGGCACAGCCTTGGGAGGCGCCAGCGGCTTCTTTAGATTTACGAAGCAGGTCATTTCCCATACGCCGTCGAGTGGAGGTGGCGAAATGCGAGCGCGGTTGCTTCCGCCGGGCACAGCGATCCCGCTTACGACAATGCTGAGCGGCGCATCGGAAGATCGGGCTGTGACCACCAGCGGTAGCGGGTCGGCGACCTTTAGTCTCGAAGGTAGCCGACTGACTTTCAAGCGTGTCCCATCGTGATCCTGGAGGAGAAATCATTTTGGGTCCGCGTTAGCCTGTGGATTTCCACACAGTCGCAAACGGTTCAGGGGAAAATTCGCGGTCCGATTGGCCGCTAAAGGCCGGGTTGTGACACGGGCGCCGCGGCTCAGCGCGGCGCCCGGTGTTACTCAGTTTGTGAGGCTAAGCACATGGGGAGCTTGATCGCCTTAAAAGGCAGCCACGAACAGCGAGAAGTTGTCAAATATGGTTCCTGAGACTCACAAATTGCAGCAGTGAAACGGGCTCTCGCCATCGTTATGGGGCTTCTTTGCCTCTCGCTTCTCTCCTGGCGTCCTCAGTTGGCTGGGGGGCGAGTGGTCGCGCGTCCTCCCGTTGCCGGGATTCAGCGGTTCCAGGCTCGCGGGGTGATCAAGGAGTTGAAAGCCGATGGCTGGAGCATCGTTATCCAGCATCAAGGCATCAGCAACTACATGAATGCCCTGACGGTGCCCTTTAAAGTTAAGGACACGAACCAGCTGCGTGACCTGGTGGTGCGCGATGAAGTGCAATTCCGCTTATTGGTCACGCAAAACGAGAGCTGGATCGATCACGTCACGAAGATCGAACGTCGAGCGAACAGTGACTAACGCTGTTGCGTTATTCCTTCGCGTACCTCGCCGCGGGAGCGCATCGAACTCTGTTGGGGGCGGGCTTCCAGTTGCTGGACCCAGTTTCGAGCCAGCAACAGCGGCACCAGTCCGAATAGGCCGAACGAACAATCGATCAAACGCCAGCCCCACGGAATCTGGCGCAATTGCCCTAACATAAATGCGTAGGGAATGATCAAAACGCAGGCCAGGATCCCGAAATTGAACAGGCCGGCGTACCGCGCCGGATCTTTCCATGCCCAGAAGAAGACGAGCGCAATCACGAAATGGCCGAAAGCGAGCCAATCGGTGCCATATGCCATGAACGGATATTTGGCGTCCGTATCGTCAAGCGCATGGCGCACTTTATTCAGCCAGAGCGAGAGACTGTCCGTTCTGCCTGGATCGAGCTGACCCGTCAGCCAATCGAGTTCCGCGCGCAAGGGAATGGCCGTGGCTCCTCCAACAATCAGTCCGAAGATGATGATGCCAATACAGCAACGGATTTTTCGAAGAAGCGCTGCCTCGGTGTTCATGGTCCTACACTAACCGGGGCGGGATGGGCCTTCAATCGCGGGAGCAGCATTTTACGCTTTGCCCGGAGTCGAGCGCGCGGAGATTACTTCGGATAGGAGGCCAAGCGCTTCGGCTCGAGCGATAGCGCCGATCAACCGAAATTCCTGTTGATTATTGACGACCGGGACGTTCCGCACTTCGCTGGCGAGCAAAGTGGACAAAGCCGACGGCAGTTTTTGAGTGGGAACCAGGCAAGCGGGGGGAGGGCGCATGATATCGAACGCGATGACGCCGCTCAATTCTTCATGGGCACTCAGGTATTCTTTGAGATCGTGTAGCGCGACCATCCCGATCAACCGTTGTTTTGCATCGACTACGGGCAGGTAGTTGTTCGAGCAGGTCAGAAATCGTTCAGCGATCTCGCGGAAGGTCGTTGTTTCTCGCAACGGAGTGACTCGTTCCTGCATAAGATCGGCAACAGTGAGTTCCGTTGCGGCTCCGATATGCGGGCTTTCGCGTTCGAGTTCGACCCCTTTACGGCGGAGCGGTTCGGTATAGATGGATTCTGTGTGGAAACTGCGTGCTACGAGCGTGGAAACAGCGCAGGCGAGCATCAACGGCGGCATGATCGAATAATTAAGCGATAGTTCGAACAGCATGATGATCGCGAGCAAGGGAGAATGGGTCGTCGCCGCGAGCATACTCCCCATGCCCACCAATGCGAAAGCTCCAGTCGGAAGCGATGTTCCAATCTCAGGCGAATGTAAGAGCGTCCCGAAAAAACTGCCCAGACCAGCGCCCAAAAAAAGGGTGGGCGTAAACACCCCTCCTACGGTGCCTGAACCGACTGTAGAAGCGGTGGCAACGAATTTGGCCACAAGCAAACCGGCAATAAATATCAGCGCGTGTGCCAGCTGGTCTGGGGGAACAACGTTGTGCAGAAGCCGGTTGGTCGCCCCGTATCCGTTCCCGCAAACTTCCGGATAGATAATCGCAATCGCACCGACAACCAGTCCCGCCAGGCCTAACCGGAGATAAATCGGCAAGGGCAGCTTCGAATAAACCGTTTCTGCAAAGCGCAAAGCCTTCAGGAAGCATGCGCCAAGCACCCCTGAGAGGACTCCCAGCAGGAGAAACCACGGCAGCTGTGTGAGGCTGGTGAAGTCGAAACGGGGCACCTCGTACCATTGTGTTATTCCGAAAAAGCCGCGTGATATGATGGCGGCGATCACTGACGAGACGAGCAGCGGCGCAAACAGGTTCATCGAAAAATTTCCGAGCACGATCTGCGCGGCGAAAACGGCTCCCCCAATCGGCACATTACATCCCGCGGCGATGCCTGCCGCAGCTCCGCACGCCACCAGCAGGCGCAAGCGATAAGGCGGCCATTTTGCGAGTTGGCCAAGCTTCGAAGCGACGGTCGAGGAGAGTTGGATAATCAGACCTTCGCGGCCAATCGACGCTCCGGTGCAGATGCTGATGAGTGAGGAGGCAGCGTTCACGAAAGCTGTGCGCAATGGCAAACGTCCGTCTCCGACGGTCACGGCTTCGAGAAGATTTGTGAGCCCAGGATTGCGGATAATGCGTGATCCCCAGAAAAGGACCAGCCCTGCAATGAGCCCGCCGACAGAAGGAATCGCCAGGCGTTGCCAGGGGGGCAGTCGCTCAAAGATCATCAGGATGTCGCCCGTGTGGCCCACGGCTATCCATTGGATGAGCTGGATGGCGCCCCAGTAAGCCCAGTTGGTGAGACCGCCAACTATCCCGATGCCTCCGGCCAGTATCAGGTGAAACGCTTCCTCACTGAATCGAAAGCGTTCGCGAATCAGCAGCGCCCGCTGCCAATGACGTCGGAAGAATGCTTGAATGGTGGAACTGATGCTCCCCCAGGTTGCTGCCCAACCTGCCATGCCTTCATCATACCCATGCTGGCCATTTCCACCAGAGGAGACTTTCCCTGTATTGTGACACAATCTCCCAATGAGCCCGCTTCATTTTTTTCTTTCGAGCGCTCCGTGACATTTCTAACCTCGGCCTGATGTTCTCCATCCAAATCGGCTCCAGCTCGAGGGGTGGCGGCGGAATCGCTGGACGGCTTTTCGGAACGGTCTTCTGTCTCGCCTTTTTGGCTGGTGGCGTTTTCTTCTTTTATTTGATAGGGCGCGACCTTGTGCAACGGGTCAAACCGTACCGATGGGGCGCCGTTCCCTGTACTATTTCATCGAGCCGTGTGATTACGGACGAGAGGTCAGACAACCGTTATCGACTCGCGGTGGAGTACCAATACACCGTTGATGGCCGAACCTATTCGTCGACGAAGGTGCAGGTAAGCGATGTTCGATCCTCCAGCTACGGGGACGTCTTGCGGCACGCCTCCAGGTATCCGCCTGGCGGACATTTGAAATGTTTTGTGAATCCAAGTTTGCCGGAACAGGCAGTGCTTGAACGGAGTTCGCTTTGGTTTGGATTCATGCTCCTGTTTCCTCTTCCCTTCATTGCCATTGGCGCACTGGGGATAGTCGCAATTTGGTCAGGCGCAAGAATCACTTCCAAGGCGGCAACGCCGTTAAGCTCGGTTCCAAAATCGGGCGCAGGCTGCCTTGTTCTGTTCTTTTCTATTTTCCTAATGGCCGGGGTGGCCGCCACAACGGCCATGCTCGTTCGGCCGCTCTGGCAAGTTGCCCAGGCACGCAAATGGAGTGCGGTCCCGTGCGCTATTGTCTCGAGTGAGATTCGCAGCCACAGCAGTAGTGATGGAACCACATACAGTGTCGACATTCTCTACCGTTACAGAATCAACGGGGCCGAATACCGGGCGAACCGATACATTTTTGGCGCCGTCTCATCGAGTGGATACAACGGAAAGCAGGCAATCGTTTCGCAATATCCACCGGGCCGCATGACGTTTTGTTATGTGAACCCTGCAGATCCAACCGATGCCGTGCTCGTTCGGAACGCCACCGCTGGTCTTTGGTTCGGTCTGATACCGCTGTTGTTTGTGATCATCGGTGTCGGAGGCATCCGTTTTGCAATTCGCAAGTCACGGGAGTCACGTTCGGCCGTGCCGGGAATCGAAGCGGCTCGTGCAATTCCAGACGCAAGCGCCACGGAAGATTCGGAATCGGCAACACTCAAGGCCCGCACATCTCCACGCGCAAAATTCGCAGGCGCAGTCATGATTGCGCTCTTTTGGAACGGAATCGTCTCCATCTTTGTAGGGCATCTTTTCAGCCAATGGAAACATGGCCGATCCGAGGTGTTCCTGACGCTCTTCATGATTCCTTTCGTCGTCATTGGCCTTGTTCTCATCGGTTATGCTATTTACTCATTCCTCGCGTTGTTTAGTCCCCGGGTCGCTTTGACCAGCAATGCCAGCTCCGCCATCCCGGGCGCTGCCGTCCAGCTCTCGTGGAGCCTTATTGGCAACGCATCGAAGGTCCGAAACCTGCGGATCTACTTTGAGGGGCGGGAAGAAGCAACCTACACGCGTGGCACGAGGAGCACGACTGATCAGTCGGTGTTTGCCACGATTCCGATCAAGGAGGTTTCGGAAGTTGGGTCAGCGTCTGACACGGTAGAGTTCGTTGTTCCAGCGGATGCGATCCATTCATTCAACGCAGCGAATAACAAAATCATTTGGGCTATTTGGGTGAAAGCCGAGGTCATCAGGATGCCAGATATCAAAGACGAGTTTCCGTTCAGTGTGTTGCCGCAACCAATGGCGCCGCCGGTGAAAGTATGAGCACATTGCGCATTGCCACCCAGCGTGACCGTCGAAACTTCCAGCCTGGCGAGGAAGTCTCGGGTGCTGTGAGTTGGACGCTCGAAAAAGTTCCGAAATCCGCAGAGGTCCGGCTGTTCTGGTATACCGAAGGCAAAGGAACGCGCGACGTCTCCGTTCTGGCACAACAACAGTTTTTCGATCCGAAAGCGTCGGATGAGAGATCATTCCAATTCACGCTGCCGCAGGCCCCTTACAGTTTCTCTGGCAAGTTGATTTCTTTGATCTGGGCGCTCGAACTTGTGATCGAACCGGGTGACCATGCTGAGCGGATCGAAATTACCGTTTCGCCCACTGGAGAGGAGATACTCCTCTCGGACATTGGCAAGGTCACAACATGAGGGCACGGCAAAATCCTTTTCGCGTCGAACGAATCCAAGCGGTGCCGTACCGTTTTCAGGATGGGATTTGCTGGCCTGATCTGCTCGCACGGCTCGAAGCGCTTCAGTTTCGCGCCGCGATTGTGGGTCCAGAAGGTTCTGGCAAGACGACTTTGCTCGAGGAGCTGTCTCGAAAACTTGGAGGCCTCGGCTTTAAAGTGATCCTCTGCAGCGCAAAATCAGGCCACGCCGCTGAAGTCGTTCCAAGGCGTTTGCAAGGCTCGGAATTGCTCCTCCTGGACAGCGCTGAATGCTTTGGCGCGTGGGAATGGCTGCGCCTGAAATGGGCTTCCCGACGGGCCGCGGGCCTGATTGTGACTGCCCACCGCACCGGTTTGCTGCCGACCCTGATACAATGCCGGACCACGCCCGAATTATTCCGGCAAATTGTCGGTAACCTGGTCGGCCACGAGGGGCAACTCCCGTCAGGCATGCTGGATGCAATTTACCGGAAGCATAAAGGGAATGTCCGGAACGCCCTCCGTCAGCTCTATGATGGGTGGAGTGCCCATTCCGAAGTCTCTGGTGCCGTGAAGGAACTCGATCCCGCAGTCGTCCAAATGCAGAGTTGTTGATGAGCCAGATGCCCAATCCCAATCGCCATGGCTGCGCAGAGTTCCGACGCCTGCTCGCCATGGAACGGCGCTCCTTCATCAAAATGGGCCTGCTTGGAATGGCTGGGCTTTCTTTAGCGGATCTTCTCAAGGCCGAAGCAATCGCGACCGGGAAGGGATCTCCCGTTTCACGCGAACGTTCCGTAATCATCCTTTGGATGCGCGGCGGTCCCAGCCAACACGAAACCTGGGATCCCAAACCGAACGCTCCGATCGAATATCGCGGCGAATTTGGATCGATGCCGACGAAGGTGCCGGGCATACAGATTTGCGACCTGCTTCCGATGAGCGCGCGGATCATGGATAAATGGTCGATCATCCGGAGCCTGCACCACACCGATGCAGGTCATTCCAGCGGTGACCAGATTTGCTTTACCGGTTATCCCGCCGAACCAAATGTTCCACCGGACGGCCCGGGCAATTCGATGCCGAGTTGCGGTTCAATCGTTGCCAAGCAGTTCGAGAAGAAGAATCGCAAACTCCCGGCCTACGTGATGATCCCACGAATGGTCCCGGGCACCGGGGCTGCATGGCTGGGGCGCTCTTACGATCCGTTCGAGACCATTGCCGATCCGATCGGCGAAAAGCCCTTCAAGGTACCGAATCTCTCGCTGCCCTCGGGAATTTCTCTGCCACGCCTCGATGATCGGCGCTCGCTCATGGCGTCTTTTGACAATATGCGGCGGGAAGTGGATTACTCCGGTCAATTAGAGGCGACCGATAGTTTCCATCAAAAAGCCTGGGATCTGGTCACGGGAAAAGAGGCTCGCGAGGCCTTTGATCTCGACTCGGAACCGCGCGCGATTCGGGAACGATACGGCTTTATGCCTGAGTTCAAGGCTCCCACGCCCGATCGATGCGGCGTCCCTGCCTGGAGTCAGCGTTTGCTCCTCGCCCGACGATTGGTGGAAGCCGGCGTGCGGTTAGTGACGGTTGATTTGCGCTGGTGGGATACCCACGTTCAGGGATTCGATACCATGCGCAACGGTTTTCTGCCGCGCTGGGATCGTGCGTACTCAGCACTCATTGAGGATCTAGACCAGAGGGGACTGTTGTCTACCACCATGGTCATTGCCTGGGGAGAGTTCGGACGAACGCCGAAGATCAATACGAATGCGGGCCGTGACCATTGGCCCAATGTTTTCAGCGCCGCGGTTGCCGGGGGAGGCATCAAAGGCGGCCGGGTTGTCGGAGCGTCCGACGACAAAGGGGCCGAACCAGCGGACAATCCGAAAACGCCGCAAGATGTTCTGGCGATGATGTACCGCCATCTCGGAGTGGATACTCAGGCACAATACACAGATCATTCCGGGCGCCCTCATCCAGTCCTTCCATTCGGCTCGCCCATTGACGAGCTTTTCAGCTAGGCGGTTCTCAATTTCATTTTGTCTTTTGCGTTTTGGCCATTTCGCGCCAATGTTCAAAGCCATGGATTTATTGCCGTTTGGAAAACTTTCTGAATATCGCCCCCGCAGATTCATTCCTGCTCATGCAAACCTGGGGAACTGGGACGACATAGACCCATTATTTAACGAACTCGAGCGTCGGGCCGAGGCATGTCAGTCGGCAAAAGATCTGGAAAAATGGCTTCTCGACTGGAGCGAGTTATCCGCGGCGATCGACCAGGAATCATCCTGCCGTTATATCGCAATGACCTGCCACACGGATAACGAGCAGGCCAAGTCCGCATACCTCTACTTTGTAGAAAAGATCGAGCCGCAACTCAAACCACGGCAATTCAAGCTCGCGCAGCTTTTCGTGAATCATCGGTTTCGCAACCAGCTGCCGAAACCGCGTTTCGAAGTTTTTGATCGCGATACCAAATTGCACGTGGAGCTGTTCCGTCCGGAGAACGTGCCGCTGGAAACCGAGGAAGCCAAGCTTGGCCAAAACTACCAGGAACTTTCCGGATCATTGACCGTCCAGTTCCAGGGACAGGAAAGAACGCTACCGCAGATGGCCCGCTTTCTCGAAGAACCTGACCGGCAAATCCGCCACCAAGCCTGGGAGCTTGTAGCGAATCGCAGGCTGCAGGAGGCAAACAAGTTCGATGACATCTTCGATAAAATGCTCGGCCTTCGTGGACAGATCGCTGCCAACGCCGGCTTCAAGAACTATTTGGATTATGCGTTTCGCGCTCGAGGCCGCTTTGACTATACGCCGCAGGATTGCCGGAACTTTCATGACGCGATCGCCTCGGAAGTCGTCCCGCTTTTACGCCAACTGCAATCCGAGCGGAAAATCAAATTGAAGATCAGTTCAGTGCGGCCATGGGATCTCGCGGTCGATCCATTGAATCGTCCCGCGTTGCGCCCGTTCGAGAATGTCGACCAGATGTTGGGCAAGACTCAGCATATTTTTGATCGTCTTGACGGTGGTCTTGCAGAGGGTTTTAAGACGATGCGCGATTATCGGCTCCTTGATTTGGAGAACCGGAAAGGTAAAGCGCCCGGCGGTTACCAATCGACCCTGAGCGAAGCACGGCTTCCTTTTATCTTCATGAATTCCGTCGGCCTCCAACGGGACGTCGATACGATGCTTCATGAAGCCGGCCATGCTTTCCATGCCCTGGCCACGCGGGAGGAGGATTTGTACGGCTATCGGAGCGCTCCTATCGAGTTTTGCGAAGTAGCCTCCATGAGCATGGAACTGCTCGGTAACCAATTTCTGGAGGAGTTCTATTCGGCCGATGATGCGAACCGTGCACGTCGAAAACACCTTGAAGGAATTGTGGACGTTTTCCCATGGATTGCGACAGTGGACGCATTTCAGCATTGGATTTATACGCACCCGGGCCACTCGCGGGCTGAGCGCTCTGCTGCCTGGCTCGCACTCATGGATCGGTTCGGCGGCGACGTCGATTGGAGCGGATACGAAAACGCGCGGGCTAACCTCTGGCACCGGCAACTCCACATTTTTCTGCACCCATTCTATTACGTTGAATATGGCATTGCGCAGCTGGGGGCGTTGCAGGTCTGGTCGAACTCAAAACGCGATCCGGCCCGGGCTTTGGCGCAATATCAGGAGGGGCTCGCCCTTGGAGGTTCGCGACCATTGCCTGAATTGTTTTCGGCTGCGGGTTGCAAATTCGATTTCAGCCGCGACACCGTGAAGCCGCTTATCGAAATGGTTCGCTCCGAACTCGCGAAGCTTTAGCTTAGCTCAGCCGCTGAACCCATGCTCGAAGCTTTTCCAAAGCTTTCGCTCGGTGGCTAAGCCCGTTCTTGATCGCTTCGCCCAGTTGCGCGAACGATTCGCTAAATCCATTCGGAACGAATAAAGGATCATAGCCAAAACCTCCGCCACCGGAAGGTTCAAACGCGATTCGCCCTTCGCATTTGCCTTCAAAGAGTTCGGTGCGCAGCTCCTTTTCCGAGGCATAACAAACACTGCCTTCCACGGTTTCCGGAATGACAGGCGTCACAGCAATCACACAGCGAAACCGTGCTGTTCGACGTTCCAGCGGAACATCCCGGAGCAAGTTCAATAGCTTTTCGTTGTTCGCTGCATCGGGAGAATTGCCACTCGTCGTATCGGTTGCAGCAAAGCGGGCGGAATGAACACCGGGCGCACCGTTCAGCGCGTCCACCTCAAGTCCCGAATCGTCCGCCATCACCCACGGTTCACCATGGCCAGCGAGTGTCCCTGCGTGCTGTGCAACGAATTGTGCGATCTCGGTCGCTTTCTTGACGGCGTTGCCTGCGAAATCCGGTGCATCCTCTCGGACAGCCGGGACGCCTGGAAAATCGCGCAACGTCCGATACCCAAATCCCGGCCCAAGGATCGCTCGGATTTCCCCGACTTTGTGATCGTTCCGTGTAGCAATGACCCATGTGATGGAGGCTTTCATGCTTCACCCCTCGCAATCGATAGCGGGCTTCGGCAGCTCGCGTTTCATTTCGGCCAGCCGGTAACCGAAACCAGGCCCACGCAGTGACGAAAGCTCAACCTCGCCATGGCGGCGAAGGTAAATCCCGGGATGCACCTCGCGTTCGGGGGCCGACGCCTCTGGATAGAACTGCATTGAATTGGTTTCCACGCCCATGATCGTCCCGACATGCGCCGCCAGCAGGAGATGCGGAATCTGTGCCAGCATCGGATTTGTTAGGTCCTGGACCATGAGCGTCATCCCGTGGGCTTTAGCCCAGCATGCGGCGAGGATAGCGCCGGTTTGGGTTTTGCAGGTTTTCAGGGCGACACCGGTCCAACCGAGATCGCGTCCGAGCTTTACATGCCGCCAATCGTGCGCGCTTTCGTCGAGGAACAACGGTTTGCGAGCGGAGACGCTGTGAACGTCGATTCGATGCTGCTCGAGTTCGTACGGGAACGGTTGTTCGACATAGAGGATCATCCCGTAAATGCGCGGATGATCATCTCGCAGGCGGTCGAGCATCGCATTCACATACGAGGGTTCCCGAACCGTGCAATTGAAATCGGCGCTGAGCCAGTCCACATCTTTCGCCAACGCGATTTTGCCCACTGCCAAAAGGCGCTGGTAGTCCCATTCGGCATCGTTGCCGCGCAGCTTCACTTTGAGGCACTTCAATCCATCACGCGAAATCCAATCTTCGAGGAGCACTGGATAACCGTCATTGGGCTCGTTGCCGGTGAGGTCGGAGGCCGTGAGCGGATCGACGCCTCCCACGAGGTGCCATGCTCGCAGCGACTTTGGCGGATTCGCGCAGAGAAAATCGGTCGGGTAGAGGCCGTGGAACAGCTCTTTTTCCTCGCCGAAGTAATTCGCGAGATCACCCCAGCTCATGAACTCGCTCGTGTAAGTCTGGTAGGTTGGAACGTTGTGCAGAACGCCATAGGCGTCGTGGAGTGCCACATCGAAAGCTGAACAGCAAACGAGCGCTGCCAGCCATGGCATCGATTGGCCTGCTCGTTCACGATTAAACTGGTCCCATAGTTTCTCCAGCCATTCGCCCTGGAAAGTGTCTCCAAGTTCGATCGGATGCCCGGTTTCGTTCAGGCGCGGCCATGCCTTCGCCAGCACGAGGCAGAACTCGGTCAGGGCCTGATGGCGCTCTTCGTAGGGCAGGGTGCTCGGCCAAACCCATTGGACACTGAGTGGCGTTTCGCCCCAGCCTTCGGCCGTTCGTCCCTTCTCATCCGCAACCGTGATGCATACACGCGCGCAGGTGACGCACGTGACAATTTCCGGTCCAAACTTGAGCGGGACGCGATTCTGAATCGGCAGAAAATAGAGGCGTACTGCTTTGACTCGGACGTCGGTTGGTTTCCCCTGGCTCATGCGAAGTTCTAGTTGCGAATCAATTCGCCGAACCGCTCGAGGTCCGAATACTTATGCTGCCAGGTCGTGTACATCACGCCTACCACACCCGGTACGCCTTTGGCTGCATCGAGCCACTGAAGGACTTGTTCGGGTTTGGCGTCGTAGTACCCGGCGATCACTTGTTCGTGGCCCCGATCCGCGAAAAACTTAAGACTTTGCCGGCGCTTCTCGAAATACCAGGGGACAATAATCACGCTTTTATCCAGACCCTCCCACGAATTCTTCAGGTCGCCGCGCACAAGGTAATAATTTCCGTGGGCATTGTGATTCGGATCAAACATATCGCTCCAAACATAGATCTTTCCGCCCGGGTTAACCTGTTTCAGGATATCGGTGCAGGTCTTCACGTTGTCCGCAAGGATCGCTCCGGCATCCAGGTTCCGCTTTTGGCACGCATCGCACCAGTTCAGCACGCGAATCTCGTCGTGCGACATCATGTAGCCTTTTGCGCCCCACGCCTTGTGCATCCGCTCGGCCTGGTCTCGCAGCAGTTCCACCGTTTTTGGTTCTGACGGGCAAATCATCGCCTGATCGTCGTGGACAGTGACAGCATGGTAATAGCTCACCCGCAATCGTGTGCCGTCGGGCAGGGAAGTCTTTATGGCGGGTGGCTCGTGATAAATATCATAGGAGCCATTCCATGGTTTAACCCCCATCAATGGATCTCGCACCGGCTCGAAATCATTGCCTTCGGTGAGCGTTTTTCCATCAGGCGAGCTGACGGTTAGCGGCGCTCCGGGCCTTCGCACCATCCGAGATAAAGGTTTGCCTCACTATTCGTAAGCGAGTTGAACACGACATGATGCACCTTCCAATCCTGCGAAGGCTTCACTCCGAGATGATTGTAGTTTAGCGCGGAATTTCCGCTGAGCACCTTCACTTCCGGTGCACCCCGGAAATTCTCGGTCTTCACGCGGACGCTCAAATGATATTGCCGAAATGGATGCAACTTTAGCTTCTGCACGATCCGCATCGGAGCATTGGTGGCATCCATTCGCGCGGTGCCATTCTCTTGCGAGACAGAGGGGTCCTTCCAATTCCATTGTTTTAGATCGCTAAAGTCGCCTCCTTTGAGTTGAACAGGAAAGTCAGATTCCAGTCGGGCCGTCCGATCTCGAACTACAAACTGCGCTTCTTTTACGGGGAGCGCTTCGACCAGGTTCGGATCGTGCCAAAGAAGATCATTCGAATAACCGACTGCAAACAGCGCCGGGACAATTTCCAAATGCGTGTCCGCTGCCGCCTTTTTTACTCGCTCGATATTTTTGAAATATCGCGCATCCATGTCTCCGAGCTTGCTGAACTTGGAATCTGTCAGGAGGACGTGGGTGTATCCTGCTTTTTCGGCTCGCTGAAAGAGTGCCTCTAATTCGGTAATGTTTTTGTCGACCCAAAGATTTTGAGCGCAATAGATCCAGCGCTGCTGGGGACCGGCTTTTGCGGTGATGCAATGCGGTGCGGCGGCCAATCCGAGGAAGACCAGGAAGGTCGAGAAGACTCGCGGGATTCGCATCCCGGAAAGCTACCAACTACGCAGGGAAGTGTCAGCCTTTGTCGCGCCGTGGCGCAGAGTGCGAGGCGCGCAGCTGAGAATCTGAAAAGATCAGGCAGCTTTCGCCGGCGCCGCTAGGCGAACGGATAATCGCGATTTCTTGCGGCTGGCCTGGCCGCGATGAATGACGCCGCTCTTGGCAGCCTTATCCAAAGCAGAGCTGACGCTACGCAAGGCTTTCTCGGCTTCCACCTTATCCTTCTTGAGTGCTGCGAGATAATTGGCTTCCAACGTCTTGAGGCGCGATTTCACGCTCTTGTTAGCCATGTGTTTCCGCGCACTGTTGCGCATCCGGCGTTCAGCAGATTTTGTATTCGGCATAGTAAAGTGATCACCCCGCTAATCAGGGGCCGCCCAAACTAGCGAAGCGCGGGGGGATGTCAATGACCAGATTCGCTTAAAAGGCCGTCCACATGCTGCCAAACGGCCTCCGCAACCTCCTGCACAGAGCGAGTTGCGTCAATCAGCTTTACCCGTTTTGGCTCTTCTTTCGCCAGCGCCAGAAAGCCGCGTTCCACCCGCTCGAAGAAATCCCTTCCAGCCTCCTCGAAGCGGTCCCTTACCGGCGAAGCGGCATCCCGTGTTTGACGCCGTTTTTCGCTCACAACCAGCGGAATATGCAGGAGCAGCGTGAGATCCGGCCGTGTATCACCGACCGCAAATTCAATGATCGACCGCACGAACTTCGTATCCAAAGCGCGGCCGAAGGCCTGATAAGCGATCGTGGAATCGAAAAAACGGTCGCACAGGACTATTTCTCCGATCAGAAGGGCAGGGCGGATGACTTCGCGGACCAATTGCGCACGGCTCGCATTCATCAATAGCAACTCCGTTTCAGGCGTCATGCCCTCGTTGGCGCTGCTGTGCTTCAGGGTGTGGCGAATTTCCTCGCCGATAGGCGTGCCGCCAGGCTCGCGCAGCGTCCTTACCTTACGCCCCTGTTGGATGAGCCGTTCCGCGAGAAGACTGATCTGGGTGCTTTTGCCCCCACCCTCGGTTCCCTCGAAGGTGATGAATCGCCCAACCGGCATGGTCAGGCGGCTCTGCTGTTTGCGCAGAGATTGTGGAACGACATCGTTATTGGAACTTCTGGAACCCTGCGGAAGCCGAGGAGCCTTTCGCCACCGGTGCAGGCGGGTTCAGGCGAGTCGGCGTTGCAGTCGCGGTTGGGGTGCCCGCAGGTTTGCTCGGAATCGTGATGCTCAGATATTTCACCAAAGACTCAATCTGCGCATCCTCAAGCGGCCCACCTAACACTTTGGCGAAGCCAGGCATCATGGATCCAACTTTTCCGGAGGTAATCCACGTTCTCCAATGATCGGGATTGGTCGGATGATTCAGATGCTTCAAATCAGGAACACTCGATGCGCGATGCTCGGCATCATGGCAAATACCGCAAGCCTTCTCATACAGGCGTGAGCCCGCCAAACCTTTGGTTGGCTCCGCATGACACTTCGCACATTCTCCTTTGAAAACGGCCTGGCGATCCGCCTGCGCCATCTGCATGTTTTGCATCCGGTTCACATCGATATTTCCAGGGGTTGCGAACTGTTGGCCCCCGGCAGGCGTCGGAATGTGCACTTTCACCAGCAACGATTTGACGCCCGCTGTCGTGTCGACAGTTACCGATTTCACGACCGTCCCGCTCTTGCCTGCTAAATTAACCGTCACGTTGATCGGGCCGTTCGTGCCCGGGGAAAGCTTCCATGGCTGTTCCGGCAACTGCGCCACCGTGCAACCACATGAAGTATGCACACTGTTCACCGAAACGACCTCTTTGGAAACATTCGTCAGGTAAAATGTGAAATGCGCCATGCTGTCCCCCACTTTCGCATGATATTCCTTCATTTCAGCATCGTAAGCGATGTACGATGGTGGCTGTGTTGGGGCCGTGGGAAATGCGCTCGCGGTTGGGGCTGGGTGTACCTGCGGAGTTGCGGGACCAGGATTGGCGAGCGGTGCAGGAATACCAACCGGAACACCGCTGGCTCTGGCATTTTGAGGCTGCGTGGGCGGATAGAACAAGCTCGCGGGTAAAACAGGCAACGCCGGACGGGCTGGCGAAGAATATTGAGTCCGGTTGGTTTTGACTGCCGCCGACGAAACTGTCGGCTGCGGCGGCACCGGTGGATCTCCGACGGGAGCCGAAAAGCCCCAGTTTAGTCCCAGGACGAGAACAAGAAACGCCAAACTCCGTTTGCTCATAAGATTAACCGGCCAACTATAACAACGATCTTCGTTTTAGCCAGCCAAAATAAGGCAGCTTTCGCGCCAACTTTGGGTAAAACTGTCTCCCAGCAAACGAACTGCGCTACTTGACCTGAACGTTGATCAGGTTTTTATCGAGCGTGAGTCCTTCACCGTAAGCCAGTTGGGCCCGCGCCCGGTTGTAGTCGGCCAGGGCGCGAAGCTCGTTGAGCTCCGCCGTGGTTAAATCGTTCAAGGCCTGCAAGACTCCCAGTGTGGTCGCGGAGCCCGCTCCTAGTTCCTTCTGTGCGGAAACGAGTGCGGCCTCGCGTACCTCACGGGCTCTTCGGGTAGTCGCTACCTTCCTGTAGGAGCCATCAACGATGCTCACCGCGCTCTGAACCTCGGCCATTACCTGGTTCTCCAGGAGCTTCAACTGAAGCAGCGCTTGTTCGCGCGCGAGTACGCTCGCTTTGTGGTTTGCTCGCGGTCCCGTATTGCCGAGCGGAATTGTAAGCTGCGCACCGAATCCGTAATAGGGGTTTGCGACGTCCGCTAAACCCTCCAATGCACGATCGATATCCCGGTTCGCTGATCGGATGCCGATGCTTCCAAGCAGATCCAGTGATGGGAACAGTTGGTTGTAAGTGTATTTGACCACGATCTTCTGTCTTTCAAGTGCGAGCTGCATTTGCAGAATGTCCGGTCGCTTTGTGAGCGCATTGCGGATCGTTTCGCCTCGGTCGGGTTTTTCGGCAATCGCGATTAGCCGGTCTGTCGGGTTCACTTCTATTCCCCACCATGCGTTGAAGTCATCCCCGATCAGTTGCTTTATCACATTCTGCTGCTGCGCATAAAGCTGTTCGGCAGAGATCAAATCGCTCGTCACTGTCTCAACATGCACCTGCGCTTGTTGTTCCTGCAGTTGCGTGAGCTGTCCCGCGTCAACCTTCGACTTGGTTTCCTCCCGCGCGTAAAGCATCTCGATGTACGCCAGTTGTACATCCGTCACGACCCGCATTGTCGAGCCGCGCAGCCCAATTTCAGCAGCCTTCAGCTGATTTTTTTGGAGTTGGGTGTTCTGCCGTTCCTTGTCGATCCAAAAGTCCTTGAGCAACGGCTGTTTCAGCGCGAGTCCAGCGTCCATGTAATACTCATTCGCATAGCGAATCGTCGGAACCCCAAGAAAGGGGTTTGCGCTGCCGAATGCTCCGGGAACTCCATAGTTTGGCAGTTCGAATGGGTCCGGAGCTTGAAAAAATGTCTTAACGTTATGAAAATTGACCACGTGTGCGGCCAGGTCGTATGTCAATCCCGTAGGAACCTTCCCTTTGAAGCCCGTTCCGAAAATCTCGCTGTCCGCCGTGTACCCGAAATCCGGGTTGGCTTTGTCCGGCCTGAAATACTGCGGCATGTTGTCATATTGATGCGCCGCATCGACGCGGAACGCCGGATCATAGCCACCATACGAGGCCGTCACCCCGTAGCGCGCGATTTCTGCCGTGTAACGATCTATCTTCAGCCCGAGGTTATGTCGCAATGCCAGATCGATGCAGTCACGCAGCGAGAGAGCCCGAACGGTGTTGGTATTCTGAGCGGTGGCGGTCAACGCCACGCACGACAAGGCCAAAGCAAGAACTTGTGTAAGTCGCACGGTGGGCGGAAGATTGCAATAAACCGTCGGCAGACGTCAAACGTTTCAGTAAAACCGCTGCGATATGGAATTTGGCCGCCCTTTTGAGCGGTAAACTGTTCTAATCACGCCAGTTTCTGCAGTCATGCCCGGAGGTAGGACGTAGCCGCTTTTACAAATTGGCTGATCTGCTTTTCTTCCCACCCCTTCGACCGATTCAGCTCCATTGAAAGCAATTCGGCGACCTGCGGAGCTGCTTCTATGCTGGCACGCACGTCCAAAAACAAGGCCCGAGTCCTGCGGGCGAGCACGTCTTCGATCGTCCGGGCCATCTCTTTTCGGACGCCCCAAACTGCTTCAGCCACGGTATAAGGAAGCTTCGGATGAAGCAGGTTGCCCCATTTCGGATTTGCCGCAATCGACTGCTTTATGGCCGGCCCATCCGATCCGTAAGAAGTCAGCGTCGATTCCGAGTTCTCATCCACGCCGTGAAGTCGCAGAGCTTCGGTTTGACACGCCCTCTCAACTAAGCCGACGACCCGGGCACTTCGGTCGACCGCATCCTTCGCCATACGGCGATACGTGGTCCATTTCCCTCCCGTGATCGTTACGACTCCAGATTGCGATACGCTGATATGATGATCGCGCGGAATCAATGCGCTGTTCCTGCGGGTTGACGCTTTCACGAGTGGACGCAATCCGGCAAACGTGCAAAGCACATCAGTTGGTTCGGGCGCTTTCTCCAGATACCTCCCTGCGTGCGTCAGTAGAAACTCCAGTTCCGACTCCAACGGTTGCGGCGCGGCTTCGATTCTATCGCGGGGTGTATCCGTCGTGCCCACGAGCACACGGCCATGCCACGGGATCGCGAAAAGCACGCGCCCATCGTCCGTCTTCGGAATCATCAAGGCGCTCTCTCCCGGCAAAAACGAGTTCGGCAATACAACATGCGCCCCCTGGCTCGGCGAGAGGCTTTCCGCTGCCGTTGTCTCATCCAGCCTTCGGATTTCGTCGGCAAAAACGCCCGTCGCATTGATTACACCCTTACCACGCAGCAAAAGTTCTTTATCGCTTTCGAGATCACGCGCGACGATGCCGTTGGTCCTGCCGTTTTCTTTGAGAATTCCCACAACGGCGGCGTAGTTCAGTAGCATCGCTCCTGCATCTGCGGCCGTGCGAGCCAGTGTAATGGCCAGCCGGGCGTCGTCGAATTGGCCGTCCACATAGGCCGTTCCGCCTTTCACGCCTTGTCGCTTCAGTGTTGGTAACGCCTCAAACGTTTGCTCACGCGAAAGATGCTCCGTTCGTCCCAATCCGTATCGGCCGGACATCGCGTCGTAAATCTTGAGTCCTGTTCCGTAGAAGACGCTTTCCCAACGGTTCGCGTTTGGAATGACGAACCGCAGCGGGTGCACCAGGTGCGGCGCATTGCGAAGCAACAATCCCCGCTCCCGCAGGGCCTCTCGCACGAGCTTGATGTTTCCTTGTTGGAGGTAGCGCACGCCTCCATGGATTAGTTTGGTGCTGCGGCTCGAAGTGGCATTTGCGAAATCTCCTTTCTCAAGGAGCAAGGTCCGGTAACCCCGTGTGGCTGCATCTACCGCAATTCCCAATCCGGTCGCTCCGCCGCCGATGACAATGATGTCCCACACGACCGAGCGGTCGCTTGCGGCTGCCAGCATTTGATCGCGGTTCACCGGTTGGCGTCTGACCGCGGCAGAGTAGAAGAATCCGGGCCCTGATCAAGCTGCCAGCAATGACGATTATTTGGATACCGGCTTCGGCGAAGTTGCGTTTGTCGGAATGTTCGGCGGATCAGTCGCCTGCTTGGCTGGACTTGGAAGTTCATGCGTCCGTTCCCGGTCTTCGCAACCGAGAATTGTTGCCCCCACGATCAGGAGTAGCGCATAAACCAGCCGTGCCTTCATACTTCGTTCGCCTAAATCTCAAACGGTTCCATCCGCCGGGCTATGGGGACTTCGCACCAGACTTGGATTTCTGATCGCTGGCTCGAATGTTTGCCGTTGGATCCCCTGGCTTCGAAAATCTGCAAAGCGAAGCACATTCCGCTTTTGGATGAAGAATTCGAGTGTCGGATGAAGGGCCTGAATGGTTCTTAGTGGCTGATTGCGAGCTTGATCCGTGCTCTGACGCGACTTGCATCGGCGATTGAATACGTATACCGTCCAGTAAGGTCAAAGGGATAGTGTCCGAACATGAAAGTTTAAGGATCCTATGAAACTTCTCTTCCCCCTGCTTTTCGTCGCGTCCACCGCGATCTCTGCCACCTTCGATCAACCGCCCGCGCCCCCGCAGCCAACAGCGCCGGCCAGCGTTGATGCTATCCGCGAAAAAATCTCCGCCGCGAGCTCCACGTTCCCACCGCAAATCAGTGAAGTGGTCAAAATGTCGGAAGCGGGCGTGAATGAACAAACGATTGTAAGCTATGTCAACGCTTCCCCAGGGTTTGCGTTGAAGGCGAACGACGTGATCGTGTTGCACGAGCGTGGCGTGTCCACACCGATCATCAACGCGATGCTGCGGCATACTCCCACAACACAGCTGAGTCCGTCCGCAATTGCCGCAGCCGCTGCGAGCGCACCGCCGCCTCCGACAGCTACAGTCGCCACAACGTCAAACCCGAATCCACCGATCGTATATCCTACGCCGGTCACTGAAGCGACACCGCTCACGCGGCCGGAGGTCGTCTATACGATGCCCATCTATAGCTATCCGTCCTCCGTCATCATTATGGGCAGTTCCTATTATCAACGGCCCTATGCGTATGGTGGATACTACGGTGGCTTCCGTCCCTATTCGCGCGGTTGCTACAGCGCTCCTTACGTGAGTGTCGGCTTCCGCGGCGGTTATTGCGGCCCCTCTTACCGTTGCCGCTACTGAAAACTCCCTTTCTTAAAATGCTTTGACCCGACGCACCGTGGGCGCCACGGCGCGCCGGGCCAATTCCTTCGATCGCGTCCGCCGAGCCTTTCACGAACCAACGATCGTCAGAAAGCGTCTCACCTCTTCCGCCGCTCAACTGATTGAGCGTTGACCGAAATACGGCTTCCCTGCGCATCGGCTGCTTCGAGGTTTTCGATTTCGAATCTGCAAGTCGCGGCAGGTGTCGCCTCAATATGAATGCTGCCGATCCGAATTTTTGTCTTGGGCAGCGACTTTTCGGCAGCTGCATTGAAGGCTGCAACAACCACACGTTCCCCCTGGATTACCCGCGGATCATATTGCGGAGGGTTCCTGAACGCCGGATGATCTCCGCCTTCGATCCCAACAATCCGCGCATTCGGAGTCGTGATCTTCCAGTGGAGTTGATACGCGCCGAGCGACTTTCCTTTAGGATCCAAAAAGATATCAATCACGCGAAAAGAGGCTCCTTCGATTTTCTGCTTCGGCTGGGTTCCTATTCGCACGGCCAATTGTGCGATGGCTAAAACATCCTTCGCATCGACCACGGCGTCGCGATTGATGTCCCAGGTTGTCCCGGTCCGCCCGTCGCGGATTCCGCGAGCGAGCACGAAGGCATCGAAAATATCGACTCGACCATTGCCATTTAGGTCAGCGGCATTGCCGGCAAATTCTGCGGTTCCACGGTCGCGCGGGCCGTTGCCGACCCGGTAAATCAATGACCAACCGAAAAGGGCGAGCACTACTAGCGCAGCCGCTGCCCAGATGATCCTCTGTTGCCATCTCGCGCGTCCAAACTTACCCCGCAGCTGCTCCCTGCACCCAAGGAGCACCTTTTCATCCCGCTCTTGAGAGACGGGAATACGCTTCGAGGCCGATTGCCGAAGCGCTTCTTCAAGCCGTTCGGGCAATCTGTCCTGCGGATCTGGCTCGGGATTAGCCATCAATCATTAAGTGTTGTCCCTGCCCAAAAGGTTCATCCTTCAAAGAATCCGCGGGTTCGCGGGTCACTCCTTAGCTTCGCCAATGCATTGTGCAGCCGGCTTTTCACTGTCCCGACCGGTATCTCGAGGGCGGCCGCAAGTTCTGCCATGCTCAGGCCATCCACAAATCGCAGCAGCAACACCTCACGCTGCTCGTGCGGCAGCGATTCCAGCACCTCGGATAATGTTCCTGCTTCGAAACGTGGCTTCTCTTCGATTTCCTCTTCACCGTGAAACGGGTTTTCGGATTGGTAGCGGTCCCTCTGTCGCCGCGCCGCAATCGAGAGATTACGCACCGCCGGATAAAGGAACGTTCTCATTTGGGCGGTCAGACGGAAGCCCGGGAATTTCTTCACAAGATAGAGGAAAGTCTCCTGCATCACGTCGAGCGCGATTTCAGGATCACCCGTGAAGCGAAACGCCAGCGATACCACCCAATCCCGGTACCGCCAGTAGAGAGTTTCGAAAGCTCCTTCGTTCCCGGAATTGATAGCGGCTATCAATTCCTGGTCGGTCGCGCTTTTTGCTGGTCCTGGATTGGAGTCCACACTGCAGGCGTCAGAGGAATCCAAACACCGCTGGCGCGCTGCACAAGAACTTAAGTGCACCCCCTCCTAAAAAGTTCAGCGTGAATGCGGATTGTTGAAGATATGTCCCCCGTGACCTCCGCGAGGGGCGTGTCGCTCCGCGACCGCCTCTGAGGGAACGTGGGGCGGAGCGGAACGTCCGCAGCGCCGTCTGTCGGATCCTCTTGAGCCGCTGTTTCGGACTTCGAGCGAGTCGGTTTACTTCGCCGCCGGACTCTCCGCGGTAGTCAGCATATCTTCCATCAAGGCCAGTGCGGTCGCTTCGCTGATCTCCCGGACATCGAAATTCCGTCCGCCCCTCCCGGTAATATCCGACGATGCGGCCTGCCCGAGAATACGCGCATCTTTCAGGCGCATCGCTGTAGCCTGGATGTCTGGAACAGCATAAGTCCGGTCCCCGGAAAGTTCGGCGACCTGGACGTTCTTCGACGAAATCAGCACTTCTACGACCACGTCAGCAATCTTCTCCAACGCTTCACGATCCTTTTGCGCCTGGTCACTTCCGCCGTTCAACGGTTTGAACGGATGATCGGCCATCATTTGAGTAGCTAAACGCTGGTCCGCGAGACCGGCCCCAGCCAACCGAAGCGGTCGACCGAAGAGGCGTTCGACGTCGCGTGTCGTTTGGCGGTCTGCCAACGGCTGCTCTTTCCGGTCACTGTTGCGATATCGATTCTCGTAAGCGGTCTTCTCCGTTTCACTCGAGTGCGATCCCTCTGCACCTGCACTAACACGCCCATTGATGCTTGCGCTTGCACCATTCGTTCCGCTTTTTTGCGATGGACCGTCCGATTTGCTTTGAGTGCGCGAAATATTGCCTTTTTCCGTGCGGGCGATCAGCCGCACACCCGTATTCTCGTCCACCAGGTCACGATTGATGTAAATGAGCATTCGAGGATTGCCCATCTTCGCGTAAGCAATCTTGAACTTGTCGATGATTGCCTGTGCTTGCTCCGGTTGCACTAGCGGCGGACGTCCCGGTAGCGGTTTTTGATCGTAAACGTAGACCTGTCCGGGAGCAGGAGCGCTCGGAGCGGCAGGCACAACCGGTGCGCCAGGGGAAGCTGACTTCGGTTTGGTCTCGGTCTGCTGGCCGAACGCATTCACCCCCACGAGCACGATCAGTGCTATGAACAGCGAGGCAACGACCTCGACGTGACTCATACGTTTCATTGGACGGGCATGCATAGGAGCTATTCAGGTTAACGGGATTCGCGGACACGAACCGTGAAATTCTTCGCTTTGTCATTCGCGGAGACGAAGGGTTTCGTCTCAATCGAATTCTCCGCCAGGATCAATGTTTCGAACGGTGTCGAATCCACTTCAAATCCCTGTGCATCCTTAAACACGCAATTCACCTGCACCTCGATTCGGCGGTTTTCCCGGTTGCGGATATTTGCTGCCACTTCCAACCGCCCATCGGGCAAAGTTCGTGTCTGGATGCCTGCCGAAGTAACCGACCGTTGCGCGCCCGGATCGAGCAACACAAAGTTCGATTGCATCTCGTAATTGTACTTCGTGGTGTTCACGGGGGCATATGCTCCCCCGCTTTGGCAGCCTGTGCCGATGAAGGCCACGGCGGCTAGCGTAATGGCGAGAAAAACACTCTTTTTCATAGATTTAAGGGAGTTGTTGATTTGTCGCTGAGGTAAATCACTTTGTCTTTTCCCGGAACAACGTTGACCGTCACCGTCTTCGTTAAACCGGACATCGATTGCTTCGCTGAATCGAGAAAATCGATGCTCAACGTGTGCTGTCCGGGTGCGAGTTCGAGTGATGCAAAACTGATGAACAGCGGCAAGTTGTCCCACGAACGGATGTCCGCTTCGGGCGTTGTGCTGGCCGACGCGATCTTGCTCAGCAACCCGAATGCTACCGCCCCAAGGGCCGCCGTTTGCGTTTCACGCCGTTGCGCCATCACCGCGCCGCCGACGATTGCCGCATTACCCACCGTGTCAGTTGTCCGTTTGAACCCGGCTTTGTTCGCCAGAATATGGTCCATCACCCGTCCGCCACGTGTCGTCGCCTGGAAATAAAGATCATCACACGCCGCCGCCGCGATTTGCTGTCCCTCAACCTTCACCACCGCCGAGCCCGCCGGTGAGTTTCCCGTCCGAAACATCAGGTTTTGCTTATACTCACCCGCGGCATACTTCGTCGGTCCGGTGCCCAGATCGATGAAGATCAGCACATTGTCCTTCGGTTTGAGTGAGGGCAGGGGACCCGTCTTCGCCCTGGCTTGCGCACGGGCGAGCGCTTCGCTTCCGTCATCGCCCAGTTTCGCAGTCGCCAGCGAATCGAGATATTCCAGAAGCGCATAATCAGCCGCGTAAGTCTTATTCTGCGTGTCGCTGTCTTCCACCATCGCGCTTCGGAAGCAAGCCCGCGCATTGTCAGGCTCCCCATCCATCCAATAAAGAATCCCGCGATAATAGTACGCCATCACACGTTCATACGGTTCCCCGATGAACGTCTTTTTCGCTTCTGCTGAGAAATAGCCGCGTGCTTTTTTTGCGTCCTTGTCCGAGCCCATCACATTGGCGATGCGCGTAATGGCCGAGTCGAGCATCGTCCTGGCTTCAGCGAATTGTCCGCGCCTCATCGATGCGAGCGCAGTCCGGTATTCCCAAAGAACCCGATCCTTTGGCGGCCCGGTCTCGATCGCATGTTGGCCTTCGGCGACCGGATCTCCCTTCGGGCGCGCCGCCGTGGGTTGTGGCGTGACTCGCTTTTCACTACTGGCGCACCCCGCCACGGCAAGGCACACCACGGAGAGTGCCAGCAAACGCACGTGCTTCATTGGAGATAAGGAACGCAGTCCTTAACGATAAGCCGCGTCTTCGAGCCCTTGCTTTTTGATCTCGTGCGATTTTTGGCACACGATATCGCTCGTGTTCGGGTCGATCAGCGTAAACGAATAGAGCACGTAATCGCTGGTCCCCTGGGAGGTCCGCGTTGTCGTCCCCATCAATTTGCCGGTAAGCATGAAGTCCGCACCCTTGAACTGATTGACATGCGGATCGGTGTTGCTTGTCACCAGCCCTGATTGCTTCATCTCCCGCTCGCGTTCGAGGTCCGCTATCCGGTCTCGCGCGAGGAATCGAACTTTTCCAGACGACTTCTCATTCAACAACGCCATGATCTTTTCGAGGAAGATGTCTTTATTAATCGGAAAACGCGTCTCGTTCTTCACCGGCAGAAGCACAATGCGTGGAACTCCCTTCGCATTTGCAATCTCGGGCGTGGCCAAAATTTCCCGAGCCATGCGGTCCGCTACAGTGACAATGTCCTGCGACTCAATCCCGGTGCCCGCCACAAATCCGCGTTCGTCGGCGCGCATTTCGGTGACGCCCACTCCCGAAGGATTGCGCACGCCATAGGAAGCGCATCCGCTCAGAAGGGCTGACGCTGCTGCTAAAGTCAAACAAAGGGCTGTCGGCTTTTTCATAATTTTGATTTTGAGGGGTAAACGATATTGGACTTTGTAAACTTGTCTAGCGGCCGAATAACGCATTCGCGCTGCTCATGGAGGTCGGCTTTAGCCGCGATTGTGTGTATCCCACGCTCGGAACTTGATCTGAAAGCTGCGTTTGTTGCGGAGCTGTCTGGGCTGCGGGAGTGTACGTTTCGGTCGGATACGTTTGGTAATAACCCGGCGGAACCGCCATCATATTGGCTTCCCAAAGCAGCCCCCGAAACTGCGTAGTTCGGAAGCGCGTACGAATAAGAAACCGGATAGGTATAGTAGCCTGGATACGTATTGTAGCCGTAGGCTGGCTGGCTGTAGCCATACGCATAATTGTCATGGCTCGGTTCGTGAAACAGCGATCCGAGCACGAATCCCGCCCCCGCACCGATCGCGGCTCCCTCCCCGCTGTGGTGTCCGCTATTATGACCGATAACGGCGCCGAGGCCGCCGCCGACGAGCGCGCCCGTTAAACCTTCACGCGTAATCAATTGAGCGTTGGCGCTCCACGCAAGGCATAAGCTTAGCGCTGCCGGAATCATGGTTTTCATAGCTCAAGTTCCCGTTCGACGACCACCTGCCGCTTTTATTCGGGAGCCAATCATAGCTCCCTCCGCATCCCCTGTATAGTATCGGCAACTCGCCGCAAACTGCTGAGTACAAGTCGCCAGAATGCTAAGGCCGCTTCCAGATACGGCAGAGAGGTCGCTCCGAGCGTATCCAGTCTTTGCCTGGATACTTTCCTTCCAGTTCGTATCGCTTGAAATCATCTGCCGGACGGCGCCATTCGTAGAGCGCTACTAGGCCCTTGATCTTTTCCTGTTCGAGTTGAGTTGCAGCGGAGGCAGGCGCTCTCTCTCCTTCCCACGTTCCTTTGTCCGATTCGTCTGATTTTACCCACGTTCCTTTGATGCGGCCGTTGCTCCATTTGCCGTTCAGCACATAGCTGTCCTTGATATATTCCACTCGCAATTCCAGCTCATCCGCATGAAAGCGCCCGCTGGTGATGAATGCAAACCGGTAATCCGTGTTTGGATCGAATCGTCCTGCGACCCTCTCTCCGTCAAGCATCAGTTCCATGCCTGGGTAATTCTTTGAGCCCTCCTCGCTTGCTGCGTGACAGGTCCAATACCCGTTCAGCTTTGCCGCATTCGGTTCGTCGACCGGCGCGAAACCAAAGAACAGCGGCTCGGTGAAATTCTCCTGGCCCCGCGCCGGTCTCCGGCGCAGCTCCCATTTTCCGTTGAGCTCAACCGAAAAGATCGGTGCTAATCCGGAAGGCCATCGGTTTGTGACGATGGCATAAAATGCAGGAGCCCCGTTCGTCTTGCCGGTCAATACATCCAGCCGTTCTTCCCCATTTACTTGAATCCGATGGACTGGCCGCAAAGTCGGTTTGCTCTCCTCAGCGCCAGAGGCTTCCCAGGCAAGGCAAAAAGCCATCGCAATCATTCTCAGGCGCAACAACCGCTTCATTTCGTTGGGGAAAATAATCGAAATGCGCCACTGCGCGAAGCCCATACACGTTGGGGCGGCTGGGAGCAAAATCTTCTTCCAGCCCGTCTAATACTCCATGAAACGGTCGCTTTGTCTTCTTTTGCTCTGGCTCTGCGGCTTAACCAGCGCCTATTCGTCCGGCCTTATCATCCTGCACGATGAGGATTTCTGGCGTCGCCCGCCCGCCCCGCCCTTCGTCCCGCCGCTACCGCATCCCACCCCACGGCCGCCACGCCCTTCCTGGCAACCTATCGAGCTCAATTCCACCCAGGTGCGAAGCCAGGTCAAAGACCAGATTGCCACCACCACCATTGAGCAGGAGTTTTACAATCCGAACTCACAGCAACTCGAAGGCACATTCCTGTTTCCGCTTCCTAAAGGAGCCCAGCTCGACAAATTCAAAATGGAAATCAACGGCAAGTCCGTCGATGCCGAGTTGATGAACGCCGAAAAGGCTCGCGGCATTTTTGAGGACATTGTCCGCAAACTCCGTGACCCGGCTCTCCTCGAGTACTCCGGGCGTGACGTTTACAAGGTGCGAATCTTTCCCATCGAGCCTCACAGCAAAAAGCGGATCACCGTTGGCTACACTCAATTGCTCAAGTCCGACGGCGGCCTCATCAATTTCTCCCTCCCGCTCAATACCGAAAAATACTCATCCAAACCACTCAAGAGTCTCAGTTTGAAGCTCGATCTCGAAACGCGCGGCTCCCTTAAGTCGCTTTATTCACCAAGCCATAGGGTTGAAATCCGACGCGAGGGTGACCACAAAGCCTCCGTCGGTTTCGAATCGTCGGACATCAAATCCGATGCCGATTTCCAGCTCTTCTTCTCACAGCAGGAATCGGATGTAGGAATCAATCTCATGACCTTCAAGCCCTCCGGCGAGGACGGCTATTTTCTCCTGCTCGCCTCCCCAGGCGCCGAAACGAAAAAAACCAAAACCATTCCCAAGGATGTCCTATTCGTCCTTGATACCTCGGGCTCTATGGCCGGGAACAAGCTTGAGCAGGCAAAGAAGGCGCTCCTCTTTTGCGTCGACAATCTCAATGACAACGATCGTTTCGAGTTGATGCGCTTTTCCACGGAGGTCGAACCGTTGTTCGACAAGCTCGTCGACGCGGCTGACAAAAATCGCCGGCGAGCCCGTGAATTCATCCAGGACCTCAAGCCCATGGGCGGTACAGCGATCGATGATGCCTTGCGCAAAGCACTCGCCGCTCGCCCCGACAAGGAAGATCGACCCTTCATTCTGATTTTTCTCACAGATGGTCGGCCCACCATTGGCCTGACTGACGAAACTCAGATCGTCGACAACGTTACCCGTTCTAATAGAGGCAATACCCGCATCTTCTGTTTCGGAATTGGCACCGATGTGAACACCCACCTCCTCGACAAGATCACTGAGGAAACAAAGGCCTTCAGCCAATACGTCCTGCCGGAGGAAGACATCGAGGTGAAAGTCTCCAGCTTCTATACGAAGATTAAGGAACCGGTGCTCGCGAGTCCGAAAGTCACTTTCCCTGAAGGCGCTCACGTCACCAAGCTCTACCCCTCAGCGCTGCCTGATCTTTTCAAAGGGGAACACGTCGTCCTGGTCGGCCGGTATGCGAACGCCGCCGACGGCGCCATATCCATCGAAGGCAATGTCGAGGGGCAAACCCGGAAATTCGCCTACGACGCGAAGCTCCCCGACAAAAGTTCCGAACACGAGTTCATTCCGCGACTCTGGGCGACGCGGCGCGTCGGCTA
>Ga0193692_1000056_pt1 | contig 32336 bp, 50 predicted proteins | sample L3a1metaG_FD_144917 | JGI IMG/M metagenome (GOLD analysis project Ga0193692, IMG submission 144917) | Soil microbial communities from a riparian zone of the East river system, Colorado, United States - L3a1 | ecosystem: Environmental > Terrestrial > Soil > Riparian zone | place: USA: East River... | reverse complement strand
CCCCAGCATTACGCTCCTGGTGCCGCAGAATCAGCGCCACATTGTTGAGGAGCATCACTCGCAATGGCAGCGATCGCGGGGCCTTACGCTGTGAGGCCTTCCATTGAGGCTCGCATCGAAGCCGTAGAAAAACTAGCAGTCGAGTTAGAGATCTCCAACGCGTGTATTCCAGGAACGATACTGTCGCGAAGCCTACTCCCCAATTCGGAACTCCGTATGGGCTGGTGTCTCAGCATCGGTGGTGCACTTATGCCCAAGTTGCATTTCTACGAGTTTGATATTCCCAGCGTCGTGAGGGCGGCGGAGCGCTATTTTGCCGAAGTAAAGACTGAGCGACGTAAGTCAGTCACCACTTCGCCGACGAGGAGACGGTCAAGCAACCTGCTTCCGCAGTCGGAAGTCACGGCGAAGCTACGCCAGGCGGAACGCCTGCAGCGAGCGGAAACGCGCAAGATGTCTCGACTCAGCAGGCGTGACCAAGAACCGACCGGAGCCCTCCGCCACACGAAGGAAATGAAGCATGTGATACGCTCACATTGAGAACCTGTATAAGAACCAGACCATCCTCCTGTTCCGCCGGTGCTGGGCGCTGGAGAAGGTGCGCGGCACCAGCGTGCACGTGACCTACCATGCGGTAGGGGGCCCCAGGATCGGCGGGGATCCCCGCCTTGAGTTGTCCTACTTCTCGGGCGGCGAGAGTCACGGCCGCTTCGTCGCGCTGTTCGACGCCGACGACTTGACGGCCCGGTTCGCCGCTCTCGGCCATCACGAGGTCACGATCTACGGGGAGGCGTACGGCGGGCGGTGCATGGGCATGCGCGCGACCTACGGCGACGAACTGCGCTTCATCGCGTTCGACGTCCGGGTCAACAGTTCGCCCGCCTTCTCCACTGGAGAAGCGAGGCTGTCCGTCCTGGCTTTGGAGATTTTTCACAGTTTGCCGCGAATTGTTATTCAGGCACCTCCCAAAAATATTCAGCCACGGCAACCTGAATATTTTTCGCCCCGAGCGCCCAGGGATCGCGAGGTAGCGCTTCGATGAAGACGAAGGCTAGAGGCGCCGAGCGGACCAGGGATCGGCGCGAGGCGGATGCGAGGCGCCGGGCCGCGATGTTCTGGATGCTCCGTGAGGCGGGAGTGAGCTACGCGGAGATCGGGCGGGCGGCTGATCTCTCCATCGAGCGCGTCCGGCAGATCTGCCGGGGGTACGGGTACCAGCTCCACCGCCGGTCCGAGTACACGAGCGAGGAGCCCTTCATGGCGCGGCTCCGTCGAGCGGGCGCGCTCCTGGGCGTCGCCGAGCGGGTAGGCGGCGCCCTCGGCAGCGGCAGTACCCCCGTGGAGTTGCGCTTCGAGCCACGCTCCCTCGTCACCGTTCAGACGCTTCCACCGCAGGATTCCGATCCGCCCTGCGATCGGACTAGCGCGCCAAGGACTCAGCTACGAGCTTCGCCATGAAGTCCTCGCTGCCTGTCCTTCGCGCATCTCGAGCGCCCGGCGCAGCGCGCACCCGCGAGGACCCTCCCCGACGGCCATCGCCTCCAAGATGTCAAGGTCGTCGGCCGTCAGCTCCCGTCCCTCGCTGGCTGCGATGAGCATGTTCGCCAAGCCAGGATCGTGCGGGCGATACCCATCCGCCCAGATTTCCAGGATCCGTCGCTGCAGGCGATCGAGACGATCGATGCACGCAACCGGAGGCGGTCCGTGCTGGTCGCCCGCCCGCCCGCCCGCCTCGATCTGCGCGAACAACGCTACGAGGGCTGGAGCGATCACGGCGTCGATGTCCCCGCGCATTACCCCCGCCTCGATTGTCATGTGATCCGGCGCGCTCGGTTCCTTGCCGAGCGCCCACGCGAGCAGTGACGCGTCGATCGCCGCCGCCAGCGCTGCGCGCGACGCATCGTCAGGCACGAGCCTGCAGAACACCGCGTATGCCTGCAGTGCCCAGTAAAACCAGGGCAACGCGCCATTCGTCGAATCCGGGGCGACACTGAGAGCGTGCGTAGCGTGCGTAGCGAGCGCAGCGTGCTGATCTTCGAACAGCGCTCCTCCAGTCTCCCTTTCAACGTGCGCGCTCGAGTTTCGACCATCGCTTTGCCCTGCGACTTCCACCTCTGCGTGTGGCGACGTTTCTTTGGGTGTTCGGGTCAACTGGCCCCAACAGGAGGTCAACCCATCGCACATTGTGCGGGGGTGATTGTGCTCCCAAGACGAGAACTGGAAGACGTGTGGATCAGACGGCACGCACCTGGTGAACGTCTCCAGGAGAAGTTGCTCCTCGAAGGTCACTGGCTCGAACCGAAGTCCTAGCCGGTCATCCTCTGCACGCGTGAAGAAGGCTTTCATAGGGTTTGTATTACCACGAGGTAACGAAATCTTTCCAGCGTCACGATTTCGTTACCTCCACCTACTCGACGACCGTCTCCTCGTCGACGAAGTCCTCGGGCGGGTTGCCGCAGTGCGGGCAGACCCGGGCCGACAGCCACTGGCCCGCGAGCAGCTCGTCCATGGTCACACTCGCGAGCCGCGCCACGCGCAGCGCCAGCGCGGGCGTCACCGCGCTCCTTCCCGTGGCGACCTTCTGGATGCTGTCCCACTCGTAGCGGAGCGCCTTCGCCAGCGGCCCCCACGCGCCGGCCAGCAGACCGTCCTCAACGCTAACCACCGCGTCGTCGCCAAGCACAAGCGCGCGGCGTTCTCAGAGCGGGCGACGCCGCAGAAGGTCGTGGACGCGGCAAAGCTCGCCGTCCTGGCCGAGGCGTCCGCGATCGCCCAGGAGGGGGTCACGCCGATGCGGCTCGCCCACGTGCTCGACAAGATGCCCCGACCGCTTGGCATGAGCGCGACTCCGCGGGTAATCGCCGCGATGGTCGCCGACGTCTACCGCGAGGCGGCCGGCGAGGTCGTCGAGAGCCGCGAAGCCATGACGGCGATCGGCCGGCAGACCGCTAGTTTGTTTCGGGAGTGGCTACCGACACAGCGCGTTTTCTGAATCTAGTGCTAGGTCGATTGTCTGTGCCAGTGCGGCGCCTCGTGCCGGTACCTGCAGCATGTCGTCGCTTTTCCAGCATTCGATCGCGCCGACTTTCCCTCGAATGTGTATTGTATATGATCCGGAATTAAGCCCCGTGACGGTAATGGTCTCATCATTCTCGATGCACGCAGCAACCGGTGGCGAACTGCAGTTCACCGTGTATGGAATTAGCACCGTCTTGCCTTTGGTGTGGGCGAACGTCACTGGTGCGCAGCCACCGTCCTCCTGCACGAGTGTGATCGTGGTCCCGTTGATCCCAGCGCCCATTCGCAGTGGCGAATTGCAATTGCTGATCGTTGGTGGTGCCGCTAGCGTGAGTATGAGACCGCCGTGGGCATCGACAACGAAAGTGACCGGAGCTAGGGACGTGGACATCCCGTCTAGGATCACCACGCCGATTTGGTCGGATGCGGTTGCGAGCGTTTCATCACCAGCGTGGAGTTGTAGCGAAACGTTGTAGGTCCCCGGCAAGAATTCCTTCGAGGTGATCGATCCACTGCTGCACGCGAACGCGTCCACGTCGTCAGCGTGCCCCTGAGCGTGCAGAGTTATCTCCACGGCGCGTGCTCCAACCTGATCACATAAAAGCGGGACGCCCAAAAGATCGTGCAACTTCCACGCCAGTGTCACAGTTCCGTGTCCCGTAGGGGCTGGCAGTGTCGATGCGTCTCGAGGCTTGATACTGTCATCTTTACTGTCTCCACTAGCGCAGCCACCACAGCTGCTTAGGCTGGGCATCCACGTCAGGATCGCCAGTGTTGCAAGGGCTGGCAATAGAGTAAATCGCGTTTGCATTGGGGCTAGGACGATCCTAGCCTTGGTGAGCAGCCTTCTCCGAATTTCCTGCCTTGTGGCCTTAGCCATTGAGGGCTTTGAAACTTCTCCGGGATCTGTCGGAAGGAGCTCCTTGATATTGACCTCACCTCAGGATTACGCGATCTTAGAGTCAGGTGAAAAAACTTGTATCAGACCCCGTGATGAGCTTGTCGGTGCCCGACAAGCGTGAGGTCTGCGTTCTGCATGGATGGGTGGGACGTCGCTACTTCCTGCAAGATCGTCACGATTTATGCGAAGTTCCCCATGATCCTCACGCTGAGGAGGCCCCCGGTGGAAACAGCGAGGCTAACGAGGCGGAAAAAATTCGTGACAGCCGCACGTCAGCCCGACTTCGCGGCATCCCTTCCAAGAAAACACTTGCAGTTCGTCGGATCACGCAGGTGGAATTGGAGGCGGGCCGTGCTGAACTGCGTGCGCTTGGGGGGGATGACGCTTACTTGCGACCAAAGACACGCGGGAACTGCCAGTGGTGCCCTACGTGTCAGTTGGCTCGAGATGGGGGGACCGACGAGGGTGTCCTGGCGTGTGGTCATCGGATTGAGGAAGTGCTCTTTCGCTCACGCCCATGCGTCTTCGTAGCCTGCAAGTATTCGCTCTACCTTGACGTTTCGGAGACGGGCTCCATTATTCTAAACTTCCCGCACCTGGTTCCAGGTCAGATGCCTGCTGATCAGAGCTGCGCCCTAGATCTTTCTGAGCGTGGCGCCATGACCCTAGAAGAGGTCGCGGTCGTAACCAACTTGACACGTGAGCGTATTCGACAGGTTGAGCTGAAGGCCTTGATGCGGCGGGCGCGGCCCGCCGCCGTCGCAATGGGGCTCGGGGTGGATGACGCAGCCACGATCGGAGGAAGTCACTGTGTTGGACCGAGTGCGGATCTAGAAGAGACGGGTGTAGAGGGAGCAGTGCCGAGCGATATCTCTACAATCTTGACGGGTAATGGTTGGGATAGCTAGGCAGGTTTTTCGCGGAGTCCACGCAGAACACGGACTAGCCGTGGGTCATAAGCGGACAGGGCCCATCATTTATGGCCCTCAAATAGCACAATACCAGGATTGTCTTGGATAGCGCCCGGAAACAGTGCCAATCGGATGTCAGAGTTATGCAAGACGTAACTTACGCTTACCTGGTCTCGGCACGAGTGCCGGCAGTACTCCGACCACCACGCGTTGTTGAACATTTCCGTTCGCGCGTTGTGCCGTCGAAGAATCACCGCACATTCATTCAAGCCTCGGTTCTCCGGGTAGTTCGCGCGCCGGTATCTCGACAATTGCTCGGCGAAGGTCTCTTTTCGGTCGTAGCCGGCACCTGACAAACCAGCTGCCTCGACGTAGAGACAGTCGCGCGTTGGATGCCGAAACATTGCTATGTCCGCATCTCGCAGGTAGGTGTTGACGAGGTCACGTGGAGAAGCTAGCAGTCTAATCGAGCCATCAATCCACAGTGAGTAGTCGTAATCATCTAGGTATTGATGCGCGAGGAGTTTGTGGGCTCGGGAATTTCTCCTGGGCTCTATGAAGATGGAGCAGGATGGACGGACGTCCCAGCCGCTCTCAGCGTGGTCATCTGGGCGATCTGTGAAGAGCACCCGGGGGACATCCTCCTCGCACGACAGGTCCTTGAGCGAGTCCTTGCCTGCCGTGATCGCCGTGTAGACGCATATCCTCATGAGGATTACCCACTAAGCGGTCAACGCATTTTTCTTGACAAAATAGCAGTCTCCGCACCACGGATGTTGAGTTTTCGTGTGGGGCGTGCCGTCGCGAGATGCACTTCTGCCCAGCGCCGGCACATGCGTCTGGCTTGTGTACTGGCCTCACGCTCTCCGTGCTCCATGAGAATGCGCGAAGCATCGATGTGATCGGAGCGCGACCAGCCGACGAAGTCCTCCAAGGGAGGGGTGCGGTGGGTCGGCAAGAGTACCGGGATGCCGGAGCGTGTGTAGCCTAGCACCATCGATGATTTTTTATGCTTGCTCATGGCTGCCGCACAATTTTCGCTGATCTTAGGGGAAGATGCACGTGTTGAGGGGTACCGCTTCTCCGAACGCCTGATTTCGGTAAGGTCGCCGTCGTATCGGGACCTTTACCGTCTGGATCTGCCTCCGCCACCTCTACTAGAGAGGACCGCGTCGACCTCGGCCTTGAGTTGAGCTTCCGTCTTCTTGGGCTGGCGTCCTCGCTGAATCCACGCGTCTCCGACATTCCGTTTTAGCTTTGTAGCATGCGAAGAGGAGACGCTGTGAAGATGACCGATATCAATGCCCGCCTTGCCGAACGCGAGTCGCATCGGATCGACCCGGGCCAGGGCCTGAGCGTGTCTGAACAGAACGAACTGCGTGACTGTGAAATCGCGCTGGGAATGGTTGCTGCGCTGCCCCGCTCCCGCGCTGAGGGTGCGCGTCGAGTCGAGCGCTTCGCGGCCGAGCGCGCTGCCAAGAAAACGCCCGCACAACTCCAAAGAGGGATCGACGAGGTGCTTGCACGAAAATGATATTCAGGACGATGATCGCATGCAGCTTGCAGCTTATCCTTTGCTGCGCGCCTGACGGCGCGGCAATCGATCTCGTGCGTGCTGTCGCGGTGACCGCATCCTCGACACACGACGGAGCTTTGCTCATTTGCCATTGCTGCCTCCTGACATCGCCTGGCGCAGAGCGTCGACGTTCACTGCCGTCATGAAATCCATCTCCCGACAGTGCGGACACGTCACGAACATGACGTCAACTGCGAGCTGGCTAGGTGGATCATCGATCATGGCGTCGCAGCTCGCGTGGCACATTTCACCCGGGGTCCCGATCGGTTCAAGCTGGAGGTGGACGACGTTGGGGCTGCGCCCCACTTTTGGAACTGCTCGAATTTCTCTTGCACGGGCCAGCGCTACGCATCCTACCCATGAAGAAAGACTAACTCGCGCGACGGCTGCGGCTTGTCGCAGTTCTTCATGCTCGCCCTTGGTTATAAGCACCCGTACGGTCTTGCCACGCCGGGCCGCGTCCGAGAGTGGCGGGCGACCGATGCGTTGCGGGCGCTTAGCTGTTCCAGGTTGGACCAACTCCGATCCATTTGCGGTTGAATTCTTGCACTCGCGCGAAATTTGCTTTCTGTCGCTCAGTCTGCTGCCCACGATTTCCTTTAGGGCCAAATGTGTGAATCCAAATCGGATTCTTGATTAAGCGTCCATTGGACCAGATCGTTAGTGGAATGCTAGCCAACGTGGGGGTAGAGAGAATTTCGTCAACTTCACGAGCGATTTTGTGGCGTGTCTTCGGCATTTACCCTGAACTTAACACTCTTTGGTGGAAACTGGATCGCGCATCACGCCTCGCACCCCGGGACATTATCCTGCCTTTTTCTTGGACCGCTTGTCCGCGTCGAATTCCGCCGCAAACTGGCGTAGGAGCTTCTCTTGACGGCTTGTTAGTTTATTGGGAACGTCGATCTTGAATTTGACGAGGTGGTTACCTCGTCCGGGTCGGTCGTGGTGCGGTACGCCCTGCCCGTGTCTGACGATAAGTGCGTCTGGCTGGGTACCCGGGGACAGTTCTAGGATCGTAGATCCTTGGCAGTTGTTGTCGAGCGTAGCGATTTCTATTTCACCGCCTAGTGCGGCGGTAGCAAAACTGATCGCTACCGTGCTGGTGATCTCGTCTCCGTTGCGTAGGAACCGTGGATCTGCTGCCACGCGCAAGACCACGTAGAGATCACCTGGCGTACCGCCTGGCGCGCCTTCTCCCCTGCCGGAGACGCGGAGCTGCTGCCCGTCGCTGATGCCGGCTGGGACGACGAGTGCCAAGGTGGAAGTTTCGGATTTGAGTCCGCGGCCGTGACAGTCGCCGCACGGATCTTTGGTCATCTTCCCGGCGCCTTGACACCGGGAACAAGTTGTTTGCACCATGAAGAAGCCCTGGGCATGGACGACTTGGCCCCTGCCTTGGCACTGCGGACATGCGTCTACCTTGGCGTTCGCGCTGCCCGTCGCCCCACACCGCGTACAGCCGACCGATCGTGAGACCTTGACGTCCTTGCTCGTACCCCAAACGGCCTCGTAAAATTTCAGGGGGAGTTCGAGGCGCAGATCCGCGCCACGTGTCTGGTTTCGATCGCGCATTCGTCCAGAGAAGAAGTCTCCGAATAGGTCACCAAACGCAGAGAAAACAGCCTCGACGCTTTCAAATCCCCCGGGGACCGGTCCGCCAGGCGCGCCCCCCCGACGGATCCCTTCGAATCCTTGGCGGTCGTAGACGGTCCGTTTCTCGTCGTCGGACAGGATCTGGTAGGCGTTAGCGGCCTCTTTGAATTTGTCCTCAGCCCCCTTGTCGTCCGGACATTTGTCAGGATGGTACCGAATGGCGAGCAGCCGGTAGGCTTTTTTTAGGTCGGTGGGCGTAGCAGCACGTCCGACCCCGAGCACTTCGTAGAGATCTCGTGGGGGCGTCACGCCTTTCTCCAGGTACCCCGCCAGAAAAACCACCCGGCGCGCTCCTCACCCTCGGTGCCAGGCGGACTTGGCGCTGTTGGAATACCTGAAGCGCTATGTAGGACTGCGGTTGGGCTCTGTGGCTGGATGTTGGGAGTAGGTCTCATGGACGAGGGTTATCCTACCCATAAAAATAGAAGCGTCAAGCTCGAGAGTCCCGGTGTCCTGTGGTTAGCCCCAACTGTAGCAGTTCTTTTGATGCTAAGAAGATCTCCCAATGAAAAAACTCAAGCTGAGTAAGCATACCCTGCGCATCCTGACCAGCGCTGATTTGACCCGTGTTGTGGGCGCGTCCGACGACACGTCGATCAACTCGGGGCTTACGATATGCATAACGCGGGTCGCCACGTTGTGTACTGTAATCAGCAAGCTCTGTACGATTCCATAGTCGATGAAAATGGAGCCGTCAGGGGCAGCGTCGTTGTGCAGATCTCTCTTGCTGATCAAGTCATGCCCCCATCGTCTGGATCCGCTGGGTACCAGATAACCCGGGCTCCGGGTGCGTCCACCGCGATTCTCGCCGCCCTGGCGTAGCTGCTCTGCTATCTTATCTAAGATGTCTGCGTCCGAGGTGATTACGGTACCGTTCTCGCGCCTCGCCCTTTACTACCGTGAGATCGGAATTCACCGGAGACGGCGCTGGGGCTTCGGGGCCGTCTTTGGTTTCCGAACACTTCAGGATCTTCCGTTCGTCCGCTTGGCCAGCAAGGTCAAGCAAGCCTACGAGGGTACGGACGTTCCCGCACACGAGGGATGGCCAGCGCAGCGCGAAGCCATCAAGTGGCTTGTCGATAAGGGGCGTGATGGGATCTACGCTCTTGAGACTAAGAGCATAAAGATCGAGCGAACATCGTTTAGGAGCTACTACCTTACCGAGGGAAACCACCGGGCGTTAGCCCTCTATGTTCTGGGGGACGCAGAGCTTCGGGCGTGCGTAAGGCGCTGAGGCTCGAGAAGTCACGGGGTCGCCGGCCGATTTGTCTACCCGCTGGTCTCCGTTCAGCGATCCAGCCCGGTGTTGATACAACCAAGCTCGTGGCGAGGAAGTATCTTCCTCGCCGAGGACTGCTCGGCACTGATTGGCCGCGATGGGAGGAGCTTGGCTGCAGAATCCTCGATGACGAAGATCCCGACGATCTGCTTTGCTGTGTTGAGCTGCCGATTGGGTGGCTGGAAGTTTCGACAGATGACCAATTTTGGACGAGTCTTGTCGATGGGCTTGGCAAAGTTCGAGCTTGGATCTTCAAGTTTTACAGAGGCGACGCATGGATCCACTTGCTAGAGCCGTGAGAGGCTCAACACGTCGCTACACACGCGCTCCGCGGCGCTGGGCATCCCAGTGCAGCGATTATTTTGTCGACTGTGCCGTACATCACCGCCTGACATAAAATTTCGCATATGGCGGCAGTCCGAGTTACACTAGCGTCTGACATCGAACACGATCGTAATCCGTGGAATTTCTCCTGCATAGATCGGCAGGCGGTGCCACATCATCCCATTGAGGAGCACGAGCCTTCCAGGATCCGGTTCAATTTCTAGATCGTAATGTTGGCTGACGTTGTAGGGGCACTCGAAGATCGTCGGCGTGATCGCGTCCTCGCTGCCTGACGTTACGTAATAGATGCCAGATAGCGAGGCGATCCGGTGCTGGTGCCGTGGATGCTGGCTCCCAGCGCGATTCACCATGGCCCAGGCGACGGGCGCCTGGTGACCGATCTGATCTACGATCGTTTGGCGAAGTTGCTGCACCGCCTCGTCAGGCCAGCTGAAGAAGTCCTCCTCCGACTTCCAGCCCCCGATGTTGATCGATCCGATTTTCCTGCCCCGGGCACTCCGCATACGATCTAGGATGATCTGCTCGAGGGCTAGGCAGAGCTCTGGGCGCACACCGTCGAAGACAAGAGGCTCAGTCCGACAGCGGGCCACGAGCTGCTGCAACAGTGAAGCACTTGTTTGAGCGGCTGGGAGCATGTTTTATATTATTGCACGGCGGGACGGGGCACCTGTGGAAGACCTCAGCCAAGTTTGTCGCTGGCCAATGCAGCGCGCTGGCGACACGGATCGTGGTCAACCGGACACGCCGTGCGTGGCCGGTTGGCTATTCGCCGGGTGTGCTTTGGTGATATCGTATACTTACATGATGGCACAGCCAGTGCATTACAACTTAACCATGACCTTCGACGCGATCGACTCTGCCAGCCAGTCCAGCACGTGCCCCGTCATCGCTCGCCAGCGCGCCGTCGCGGGCGTCGTCGTACAGCGCAACTACTGCCGGATGGGCGAGGACTATGACTGCCGCTGCAATTTCTGCTGCGACAGTTCGTACGCCGCGGCCCTCGACGCAGCGGAGAAGCAGAATGCGTCCACCGCCAAGCACCGCGCCTGGATCGTGAAGGTGACCTCCGCCTTCGAGGCGCTGTCCCAGATCGGCAAGGCCGTGCGTGCCGCTGCGGCCCCTGGGTGGGCGTACGCGTGCATGATCCGCGATGCCGGATTCCTGCGGCAGTCCTTCGGCGGCCACCTGCGCGGGTTCTCGTTCCGTGTGGTCGGGAAGCGTGGTAGTGCCAAAAAGCACTTCGGCAAAATCGGAACCTGCAAGTGGGTAGGGGAGAACGAGGAGGGAACGCTGCGGATCGGCCTCCTGATCGAAGGTGAGGAGAAGCTGGCGTACTGTGCCGCATCGCAACTAGAGCGCCTCCCCCTGGGGGCTGATGTTCTCGTCGAGGACATCATCCGCCGCACCGATGCCATGATCGTCCGGGACGCCATCGCACCGTACCGTCCGAAGTTCGTGGCCAGTCTCTCGCGCTCCGGGCGAGGCCGCCGTGGTCTGATGGCCTATGTCGTAACCGGTCACGATAGGGGCAAGCACGGTGAAGTATTCTGGATCGGTGCTGATAAGCGCACGGGCGAGGCCGGCGCAAGGCTTGGGATCCGCGAGGCAAGCGGAGCGGTGATCTGGGCGTCCGCGTACGACTGTGCCGACCAGCCGTGCACGGTCGTGAGTGCTGCGGAGCGCAAGGACATGGAGCGTGTCGCTGCGGACATGGCGATCGAGGGGAGGTTCGACGAGGCGCGCACAGTACTCTCTGCGATCCGTGTGCGCATGGAGCGTGTCGCTGCGGACATGGCGATCGAGGGAGGTTCGACGAGGCACGCGCAGTACTTCGTGAGGTGCATCTAGTCGGTGGTATGTTGCTGTAATGAACTACGACCTTCTCGACGTCGAATGCGCGCCCATCCAGTTGACTGAAGCGGCCGATGCAGCTTCGATCCGGCCACAGGCCCGGATGCCCATTGGGCGGGTGTCCCTGCCCTCCGACCCGTCTTGGCAATGTCCTCCCATCCGGCTGTCGGGATGCCCAACGTGCGGCGTTGCTCCTGGCGTACAATGCGTGGGAATCGATCGCAACGATGAGGTTCACGTTGATCGGGTATGGCAAGGCCTCGCTGGGTAATAGCATGCCGTGATTGTCCGGACAGCACGTCGACGTTGACCGCGCTGGCAATCGTACTCGCTACACCCGGCAGCTGTTCGGTTCTCGCTCGGGCGCCGTCCTACCAGCACATCCGGCCTCGGCCGGCCCCATTCCGCCAATTCCGGCGGAGCAATTTTTACGCGTGCCCTCGCACGAGGGCAGAAGGATACAAATGTGGCTTGCCGGATCTGAAATTATGATCACCGGGCGCGAATTTGATCGGATCTCTGGCGATCCGATCGAGAGCAATGTCGGCCAGTACGGGATATGGCGCGCGTGCCGTCGGCGTGATCTATCACGAGAGATCGTAGTCGAGTACACTGTTCGAGGCAGCCGGCCTAGATTTTTCGTCGCGCGATCAACCGAGGGCGCGCTGCCCCTCTGGGCACCTCCGAGCCCGTCGAGCGACGAATAGCTGAACGAGCATCGGGTTCGTGATGTGTTGCTGTATTGCTGTCTAGCCTAGATTACAAAGTCCTCACGTAAGGCCTTCTTCACTGTTTCCCACTCGAATATGGCCAACTTCGCAGATCCGTCGTTGACCGCGTAACTAGCAACAAGCTTGTCATTGGCCATTGCTAGTCCAGCGCAGAATTCGATACCTAACTGTTCGAAATAGAACAGATCAGTCATAGAGACGAGTCGGAGCTGCTCGTTGAGCAATACGAAACGGTGAAGGTAGAATCGTCCAGAGCCTGGGAACGCGACGTCGTGAACGACGAAGATCCAACCCCCGTCGACCTTCACGCCTTGTGATCCGCCGCGGAGACGCCCATGGCCGAAGGAGCAGTCAACGGGAGGCTCGATCGTTCCCCCGTCGGACAATGCGAAGATCGAAGTAGGCTCGGTGGCGTAGACTAACTTTAGGTCGCCCTCCACCACGAGGGGCATCCAGTTCTTTTGAGCGTGCACGCTCCAGGGTCCTCGCAAAGGCTGGGCACGGACGATTGCCCCGTCTTCCTCAATATTTAGGAGTGCTATTTCTCGCCGGCCGTCCTCGGTGAAATCGCACACCGTCGCGGTAGCATGCCACGCGTCTTTCCAGTAGAAGATCCTGACATCTTCGAAACCGTGGACAGGATAACTTGATCGTGTGTCCCCTGTCTTGTCGAGCAGCTCTACTACGCATGTCGTCTCGAGGGTATCGTTCAGATCCAGGAGGAAGTTTCGCGTGCGGATTACCTGCCATTGACAGCCATCGCGCATGACGATGTCGTGGGGTGGCGTCACGTAGGAGCCGTTCACGATCTCGTAGTTCACGGTGCGAACGACGCACTTTATTCGCGTTCCGTTACTGTAAATCGAGGGGTTGCTTGCTTTCCAGCCCGGCTCTGGAAAGAAATCAATCGCGCGTGTTGTCGCGCCGAATAGATCGTCTGCGCCTTGGGCGTAGAAGGCGCGGTTGGAGCGTAGTCTCTCGTCGTCTGGTCGAGCACGTACAGTCTTTTCTGCCAACCGCCTTCCGTCTTCTTTGTACCCTGCATAGAAAGATGAAATGGCTGCTCGGTCGGACGCCTTCCAACTGTAGATTTCTTCGTCGAGAAAGAGATCTGTCGGGGGTTTGGGCAGTTCAGCCGCGGCTGTCGCGAAGATGCGCGCGGTGTGGTGCTGCGATTTGTCGTACCAGTGCTCGGAGATCGCGTAGAGGGGCTCTGCGCGCCGTGGATCATGGGCGTGCGCCGTCAGGTACGCTTGTTGGACTTCAGCCCACGAGCGATCGAGCTTCGCCTTCATCTTGCCAATGCGAAATTTCGCTTCGTACACTTCATCAAAATAGCCGCCCATCTCAGCGCGGCTTTCGAAGAAAGCAAGCGCCCGCTCGTACTGTCCGAGGCACTCATGCGTTTGACCCAGGTAGAAATGGGGCCTTGGATCCTTCGGATCTTCCTCGCGGTCACGTTCAAGCAGCTTGAGGTCTCGCTGCCATCTCATCTGCCATTCTTCGTCGGTGCGCGTACCACGATCACGTTTGACCGTTACGCCGGGTATCACGTCACCGATGCTAGGCCCCATGGCGCATTCGTGGGTCCGCCACTTGTAGTGCCATCCCGCGCCTGTGCGCATCACGAGCGGGTGGTAGTAGTGACCTGGAGAAATTCGTACACGGTACGCGCCAGCAGGTCCGTGACGATGCGCTTCGAGGAAAGTACGAAGTTCTGATCCGCCGGAGAGCACGTCACCGTTGGGCATCATCGAGAATACAGTTGAAGTACCGTGTAACGCGAGAGCCCGATTTCGGCTGGTGGAGAAATCTACGAACGGCTCTTCATGGAGAGTGCCCGGAATGCTGTCAAGCTCTTTGAGGATCAGCTCCTGAGTGCCGTCCACTGATCCTGTGTCAAGGATCGTATAAGAGTCAATGTGCCCCAAATAGGAAGCTAAAACTTCGGAGATGCGTTTGGCCTCGTTTCGTACGATCATCACGAGCCCAAGCAACGGTTTGTTCACGTGTACGGTCATGCCTTTGCCCTGACGAAGATCAGTACCTCTGACTTGTGCGTTCTGATCACTTCGTGTACGTAGCCTGTAGGTATCTGCACCGTCATCAAGCCGACGTCGTTGTTCGGCAGTTTGTAAGGACAAACGTCCTCGATGGCGTACACACCGTTTGGTGCGAGGAATGGCAATAGGGCCTTGAGTGCAGTAAGCTGGATCGGCGGGTCGTGCACAGCATCATCGACGATGAGATCGTAGAGGCACGGCTGTGACCCGGCGATTTTTTTCAATGACTCCGGATTGCCTTGATCACCGACGAACGAGTGGATGCGATCTGTGTTAACCATCCACTGCGAATCTATGTCAATACCAACGATTTGTGCGTTAGGGAAGTAGTCGTGCCACATCCACAAGCTTGCACCTGTCACGTTGTTGGGTATGTCACGGTGGCCGCAGATGCCGATCTCCAGCACCGCGCGGGCAGTCAATCTCTTCGCTTCTAGGGCTGCCGTGTAGTGCGGAAGGTACCCCCAAATACCTTTGTCGGTACCGTACTTGGTGGCGAGATCGTCGAGTAGACTCATTGTATTACCTCTCATTTTAGTTCCGTCGTCACAGTTTGACGAGCCAAGATCCGTCGCTGAACCGCCATGGAGGCTTCCCGAGCAACTCGTCGACTGCTTGGGCGACGCCTGGGCAGTCCCCACCGTAGTCGTGACCTCCGATGAAAGATCTCACGCGCGGCAGACAGGCGTGAATGTCTTGGCACACCGCCTCATAGGAGTGATCGCCGTCGATATAGCAGAGATCGAACCGCCGATCGACAAGACTTTCGAGCACACTAGGGCTGTAGCCTTCGATCATCTCCAGGTGTGGGTAGTGGCTGCACCGTGCCAAGAACTCTCGACGAACACTGATGTCGGGCCAGGGATCTACCGCGACTACGACTGCACAGTGAAGCAACCACACTTCGGTCGAAACTCCTCGATAGCAGCCGATTTCGAGGACCGTCCTAGGTGCTGCAACCTTGATGACCTCGAGTAGATCAGGGAGTCGCTCCGCGCCCCATGGTTCCCCCATCAATTCAGCGAGGCGCGTTGCTTTGAACGTTGGAAAGATCACGATCTGAACTCCTGGGGATGCTGGATTTTCGCGGCGCACCCCAGGCACCATCGGACGGCAGTCTTGATGGCCTCTGTGTCGTGCCTGGCGTAGCACGCCATACAGAAGGTCAACTCACAGTACTGGCATTTGTAGACGCTGAGATGTGCACACGCCTGGGTCACTGTCATATCCTTCTGTTAGAAGTCGGTATCGACGCCGCGTGCCTTGAGCTTGGCCAAGAGCTTGTCGGCCACTGTTGCTGGGATGGTTCGCCCACGCTCGGATCGGATCGCGAACGCGATGTCGGAGAGCCGCTCGTGCATTGCGCGCCGGTTTTCGATCACGTCCTGGGCGTACTTCACCAGCTCGCCTCCGACTCTCACGGCCATCGAGGCGTCAACTAAGACCGGTCCACGCCCGCGCGCGTAGACGTAGCTGTCCTCCTTGAACTCGGGCGAAAGCCAACCGTACGGCGTCATCGCCTTTCGGATGTCCTTGTGGATGTCGAAGAGCTTGCTCGTATTGCGCGGCGTTCCTGTCTTGCCCTGCACGCACTCGCGAACAAGTACGTGGTTCTTTTTGTCGTAGCGTGCGCCTTTAGCAACGTGCTCGCGCACGCCTGGGATCTGCTCGGCCTTCTGGAGCCACTCGGTCTCCTCGGCCACTGTGCTCTCCCCGCCCATGCGCGCGACCTTGTAGGCGGTGCCGTGCTCATCGCAAAACACGATCCCGCTCATGCCTGCACCCTGAAATTCAAGCTCGCCTTGTGCTCCGGCGGCGACCGCGCGCTTGGCGGCGTCGTCAAGCTGATCGCCAAGGACCTTCAGCGTGTAGCTCGAAATGTCGTCGCGGTTTTTGATCGTCGAGTGTGGGCGTCGTTCCCGTCGACGAGGCTTTGCGAGTGCCTTGTCGATCTCGCGCTGAAGTTGCGCGGGCTTCTTTTTCTTCATGACTTTCTCATCGTTCTCGGCTGGTCCTGAGTTACCCAGGCTGCCTTGCGGTTGTTCCCCTGCCGGACCGCGCGTAGTTAGTAAACTGCGTCTGGTTGTGATCGGCCTTGTACCACTGGATCGGCAGTTCCCCCCGACCTTCCACCGTCGCCCAGTCATTGACCTCCCACGTCAGGTAGTTGTCCCGGGTCAGGCGTTCCAGTGTCACGGCGCGCACAGCCTCATGGAAGCCTTGCACGTGCTCCCTGGGGACGACGATCGTGGACCCGCAGAACCGCCAATCAGGCCAATCTACCGCCCCACTTGATTGCTCCCAGGCTCCTGGGATCGCGAATCTGGGACGTTCGCTGATCATACGTAGAAAGTCGTCGATGACGGGGCCGGTCACCCCAGGCTGATGAAAGATGCCGTAGTCAAGCCAGATCAGCACGTCCGCGCGCGGCGCGCTCTCTCGTGCCTGTAGGAGCCATGCCGTCTTTTGATGCTGCACCACATGGTAGGCGCGTGTGTTCTTTTTTGGATTGTCGGCGACGGCGTGCTTGACCGCACTGTTCCGTGTGTGCTCATCGAGCCAACAGTCGCGCAGATCGCAACGAAATGGGAGCACCGGGGCCTCGTGCAGTTCGTTAAGCCTCGCGCCTAGGAGATCGTATTCTTCGTGCGTGCGAGGATTGCCAGGAAGTTGGACGTAGCCCGTGACGACGACCAGCTTTGCAGCACACATTTCTGCTATCCTCTGACATATAGCGGAGATATGTCAAGCGTACACGTTCCAAGCTTCCTCAACTTCACGCCTAACGCCCGCCGTCGTCCTTGAGACGTGGGATCTGCAGCTTTCCAGACTAAAGGCAAATTTTCCGCACATCCAAACGTCCAAGTGGCGCCGAGATCTGCAAGGATCCGCGTATGTCAAACCAAAAGCGCTCCCTCATGGGACGTATCTGCCGCGCGTATAGGGCCTTCTTTCAGCCACTCCGGAGACACATTATTCCGTTGAACAGTAATAAAGCCCTCATGCCGAGCGAGACGTTCTCGATCACTGCCCGTGTTCAGCCTGACAGCTTATTGTTAGATCGCTTGACAATTTCTGATGCAGGTACCAGCGGCGGTGCAAGTGACTGGATCGTTAACGACATCAAGATCAACACCCGGTCACAGTTCGCTAAGTGCGGTGACGTACCTGGTGACATGTTCACATCAAAGGTGATAGACAGGTTTGTGCATTTCGATGTTGCCAGTTTTGGTGAAGAGATAAGCATCCTTGTAACGTACATTGGCACGAGCACCATGGGATGCCCATTCTTCGCGGCAATCACGGGCATGGAATATGACCCCGGGCTGCTTGACATTGCGCGTGATGCAATCTCGCAAGCGCTTGCATCGGCGGCGCGTGGATTTAGCACACGCCCACACTGAGTCAGGCAGACGCGCAGCTAAAATCAACAACTACGTCCCACCCAGATCCACTGCGGACGGAGGTAAGAAAATGTTCCTTACCCCTGCGGCGGGGAGGACGTGCACCTTACCTGACGAGAGGACGTCCGCTGGCGAGGGAAGAAATTACCTGCCGCCGTGCACGTCCTCCCCGCCGCAGGGGTACAGAGATCGCACCCGGTAAGGCGCTGCCCATCGAGCCAGGGGCCTCTTTACGATGGCCATGTCTTTCTCTTGCCGATGAGACGCCGCAGCAACAGTTGGGTTGATTTCTCATCCCAGGCTCGCCGGGCAAGTGTCACACGGCTAGACGCGATGTCCGGCCCTCCTAGGGGGAGAAGCGCTCTTCACCGAGGCCGACCGTCGGCGGGTTCTCGAGAGCGCACCCGCGACGCTCGCGGAGATCGAGAGGACCACCCTACCCCGGCTGAGTCGACGGCTCCGCGTAGGGATGCGGGTCTTTTGCTTACGTGGTGGTAGTCGTGGCGATGCTGACTACGTCATCCCGGCCGGTGGTGGGGGCGTCTTCCAAAGCCCAGCGACGTCGGGCTGGCTGCCGTTGAACACGGCTTGTGGTCGGGGTGTAAGCTCGGCTGTGCGAAGCGCGAGCGATGCTGATCTTGTGGTAGGTTTAGGGATGATGGCGACCAAAAGATCAGACGCTGAACTTGCACGGGACATCAAGGAAGTGCTTGCGAAGCCCTTTCTGAAGCTCCCTAAAGCGGACAAGTATGAATTTGTGCCAAGTCCTCGCGGAGATATGGCGACAGCCTTGGATCCCGATGAAGCCAGAGCTCTAGTAAGAAACAGTGATGGAACGCTGTACGCGGTTAAAAATGGAGTGGGGCGTGTTGCTGCTGCTCGAATTAGGGGACATGTGCTATCCGCGACCGACTATGCTAGCTATCTTGCGGGAGAGTTGTGCCTTTGAGCGTTGAACTAGCGGTCCCAATAACGCCCTGTGCTCAGCTCAGCCGCCAGACTCCAGGAAATGGCGGTGCTAGCAAAAGGCGATCTGCCGGTGGTTTCCGTCCACGATCCATGCGCGGCCATCGCGGAAAACTCTAAGTTCAGCCGAACGCGAGCGCTGTACCGGCCCCGAGCCCCAGGACCAGCGCGCTCCAGGTCAGGCCATTCGGCGTGACCCCGAGCGCCGACAGGCAACTTCCAGTCCGCCCATAACGTGTACGCTGGGATCGTACAAGACGTCGCAATCTGGACACCCGGGTCGGCTGCCGCATGGCGCTCACGTAACGACAGCTGCATCCTTTCCCGTGTATTGGGGGCATGTCAAGAGCGACGGGCCAGCTTTTGGTCCGGCCTGAACTAGATCGTTCGACGGCCCGGAGGCCTCACGGGAGTAGGAACGTGGGGAGCGTTGGTCGCGAACACAGCACCTGACACGTCACCAGGGTTCAGCGCTGATCCGATGCCGTGACGTCTCAGTCGACGTCGATGGATGGCGCGCTTGCAAGACGAACGTTGGCTGGCAGCAGCAACTCAGTAAACCACTCATGGCTGAAGTGATCCACTCGCCAGACCCCTTCCTGGTCGACGCAGTAATGGTCACCATTGGCCGGTGACCAGTACCACTGACGGTGTCCGTGAGGAGAATAGGTGCACGCTGGGTTCTCCCCCAGGGTAATCGGAGCGATCATCGGGCCGCCGTCAGTACTCTTGGACTTGCTCATCATAGAAACGTGGAAGCAGATCGTGTGCCGACACTGCGGACCGCGTAAGTAGGCGAAGACGTAACAATGGATGCCAAGCTACCCATTGTTCAGGAAGTTCCGGTCCGTTGCCCGTAGGACACAGTGTTGCTGGCAGGCCACAGGGGGTAGTGGAATACCTGCCCAACCGTCTGGCCCGGTCAGCCACGCGTACACCTCGATCATTGCAGCTAGTTCCTTGGTGCTGGCGTTCTCGCCACCGTCGATGGCTGTTCCTTGTTCGACACCTTGGTCGTCGTGGTAGCTAAGCCACCACCCCGCATTCCTAGGATCATGGGCGTCCCAGTAGAGCCCAGCGATCAGTGATCAGCGATCAGCGTGCCGGCGATGGGTTATCAACTAGGCGCAGGTGCAGTTTCCGACAGCTACGAGGCTCGCTGCGTGCCTGCTCTTTGGGTACTGGGCGCTGAGTTTCGTCAGGTCCAGAGCGTCAGTAGTAAGTTCGACGTCCGGTAGTCGCAGAGCAACGCTCCCCCTGTGGGAAACGCCCCCCGCGGTATGGGAGACGCATTCCACGACAAGCCCGAGTCCCGGCGCGGCAGCGAGGATCGTGTCGCACTCGCGGCAATACAGGATGCTGAGGGACATCAGGCAACTTCCAGTCCGCCCGTAGCGAGGATAACCCCGACCAGACCGCCGGTGGTAACTTCGAGCGAGATGCGATCGCTCGGGGCCACGGCCTGCGAGCTCCCGTTGGTGAAGCAGCCGGTTACCCCGGCCCCGACGGTGATCGCAAGGGCCGTCGGAGCAAACGCCCCGTTACACGCTGGTGAGCGACGGACCGTGTAGGTTGCCGTCGCGAGGAGCGTATTGGTGATCACGTTGATGTGCAGGTTGCGGACGGCACCGGTGCGGGAAACGACCCAGTTCAGCAAATCTTCGTTGACGTTGACGGCGCCGAAACCAACGTACGTGGTTATCCCGGCCGCGATATTGACTGCTGCAGCATAGGGGATGATCGCCGAGGCCCCGGTCGTTCCCGTCGATCCGGTAAAGCCTGTGGCTCCGGTGGGACCCGTAGATCCGGTGGATCCCGTCGGTCCGGTGGCCCCAGTAGCCCCAGTTGGACCTGTCGCTCCAGTGGGTCCGGTCGCTCCAGTTGGACCTGTCGCTCCGGTGGGTCCGGTGGATCCCGTTGCTCCAGTTGGACCTGTCGCTCCGGTGGCTCCCGTTGGTCCGGTGGGGCCGCCGGAAGGTCCGGTGGGTCCGGTAACGATCGATGAGGCCCCCGTTGATCCCGTGGGACCTGTGGATCCCGTGGGACCTGTGGATCCCGTGGGGCCTGTGGATCCAGTTGCTCCAGTAGCCCCTGTCGGTCCCGTGAATCCGGTGGGCCCTGTGACAATCGACGCCGCGCCCGTGGCACCCGTGGCACCCGTGGCACCCGTGGGGCCCGTCGGTCCTGTGGGCCCTGTGACAATCGACGCCGCGCCCGTGGCACCTGTCGGTCCCGTGAATCCGGTGGGACCGGTGACAGTCGACGCTGCACCCGTGGATCCCGTGGGGCCCGTGGGACCCGTCGGTCCCGTGAATCCGGTAGGCCCTGTCGCGCCACCAGCTGGGCCCGTGATTCCATCCGGTCCCGTGGGTCCCGTACCGCCATCGGGACCCGTGCCTCCCGTGGGTCCCGACGGACCCGTGCTGCCGTCAGGCCCGGCATCGCCGTCAGGACCTTCATGACCTCTGGGACCTCTGGGGCCTTGCGGACCTACGGAACTTACCTTGATGTCGGACATGGATTAGATCTTACGTCCACTTGAGGGAGCACTTCCAGTTTCCTGCACCCATCAACGATGGACAGCCTTGCAGGGAGGCTCTACGATCCGCGCCATGCCGAAGGCGCGCTCCTTGACGGTCGGAGACCTCGTTGCCCGTGTCGAGGCCCCCGCCGTTGTCAGATGCTCGTTGCCCGTGTCGAGGCCCCCGCCGTTGTCAGATGCAACGCTAGGGGTCACCGCACGCCGCGGTCAGCGACAACGATCCGGATCGTAGGATGAGACATAGCGTCTCGTAGGATGAGACATAGCGTATCCAGCGCGACAGCCTTTAGGCGTGCTAGGATCAGGTTATGCTGGAGACCCTGTCCTTGAACGGAGGCTACACAAATTCCGATTTCCGCACGCCGCGCGCGTTCGGTCCCGGTGAGATCTGTCGAGGCAGGATCGAAGTCAGATCCGAGGCTTTAAAGCCGACGGCCCTTTATCTGAACGGGGGTTTTGGCGCGTGGCGGGTCCATGACGTACGGGTTAATGAACGGTCCCAGCTCGACGGTGACGAGTTCTCCAGTGAGGTATTTTCACCGCGTCGACATCGCGAGATGTTCGCGCTTACATCGGGCTTCGACACGGTCGCGATCGGGGGCACTTTCGAGGTTGAGGTTTCGTTCTTGGGCGGAGGCGTCGCGCATGCCCCCTTTTACGCAGCCTTGATGGGACGCGTCGTAGATCCTGGCCTGACCCCCGACGCGTACAGCGGGTTGATCCGCATCCGCGGAGTGGATGGCCAGTTGATCGCGGCCACCTGTGATGGTCCATCACGCGTGCTACGCGATGAGAGTGCGTGGTTCGTTGCACAAGCGGATCGTCCGCTTCGCCCTGAGCACCTCATGCTTGCTCGTTACAGCCAAGACTGGATGATCGAGGACCTGCATGTGGGCGGTAAGTCGCAGTTCGCACAGGGCTCCGCGATCCCGGGCGAGGCCTTCCGCCCTGATGCGCTGGATGGGTTGATGGGGCTCGCTGTCATGCCAGCCGGTGGTTCGCTTGCCATCAAGGCGCGTTACGTCGGGACAAACCCGCGGGGTGGCCGCTTCGGGGCGGTGGTGCATGTGTGTGCAGATCTATGAGGTGTCCAGCCAGTTGCAGGTAGCAAGCATGCCTATCCGGTTGTCTGGGAGATCACGGAGCAGTTGAGGAAGGCCCGATAGCTCGAATCCGAGACGAAGGCGGGGGGACAGTTATAGCTAAGATGATTTCGTCCGAGGTGATTGTGGCGCCGTTCTTATTTCTTTCAATGCTTGCCGCATTTTCGTGCAGGACTCCCGAATAAACGTGACTTCCCGCGGAAGTCCAAACGCTGCCGTTTTTTGGACATGTTTGCATGTTACGGCTAACGTTGTCGAGGCCATGGCTGAAATCAAAATTGAGAATGGACCGTGCGATGAACACAAAGGTCACCGAGGCCACCGAGGGCATCGTGGCCACCGAGGGCATCGTGGTCATGACGGCGAGGATGGGGCCACGGGACCTACAGGGCCGACAGGAGCCACGGGGACCACGGGATCTACAGGAACCACGGGACCAACTGGCCCTACAGGGACTGAGGGTTTTCCTCCAGTCATCGCCGCCGGGAATGTGAATGCAGACGGAACTTTTTTGTCGCAGTTTGGTTTTGCCTCGCTTGCGCATCCGGCATCCGGAGAATATGTTTTCCTGTTGAGCGCCCCGCCCCTCGTACCAACCAACACGGTTCCCAGCGCAACGGTAGCACTAGCCAACGGCCAGATTTCATACACCCTGACTAGTGGGGGTTTCGATATACTCACTTTCGACGCGATTGGGGGATTCCAGGACAGGCCCTTCTCGGTAGTTGTTTACGACTTGACCTGATCTGCCGAAATATTCGTGGAAGTCCCGAATCTGCACGATTACTTGCCCTCCCCGAAACCGGGCCAACGGGCCAGGACCTTCCGACGGCCCGACTGGGCCAACGGGTCCTTCTATTGTCCGATCGGCTGTAGCACTCCCATCACTGCCGAGAGCGACGTTTCGCCAAGACGACACTTCATGTCGTCGACGCCGAACGAAATTACGGTACGATCTCCATCGATCGCCAGTCCTGCTGCGAACTCGATCCCGTTGGGTGCGAGCTTCATCGGTTCGCTCGTTGCCTTCATATTTCCGCGTGAGTCAACCAAATAGAACACGTGCCAGTAATACTTCTTACTGTTCACGAACTTCATCTGATGACCGATCCCGAGCCACGCGTCGTCGCCTACTCGAGAGAGCTGGGTCCCACCACGAAGTCCGTCGTACTTTGGCGTGCGCACGCGCCCTGAGCTCACCACGCGCGAGGAGTCAACGGTGCCGTGACGGGGGGACTGTGGTGCGGCTGGTCTGGGCGAGGGGCGTGAGGACGGGCGTGAGGATAATGTGTCTAGCGCGACTCGTCCACCGCGCACGATCCTCATGTCGCCACTTCGAAGCCTAGTGGTGCTGCGCTCTAGAGGTGGACGAGGAGCTTCTTCTGCATGCGTTGGGGGTTCCTTTTGCGGCGATGGCACAGGAGTCAACAAACGTTCGAACAACACGCTTGTTCCGAGGCTGCGCGCGCTAGTCGATGGTCTGACTTGTGCTGCAGCTCCATGTACCGCCCCACGATCATCGAACATTGTTCCCTTGTCGATCGAATACAGGAACCTGGGCTCTGTACAGTGGTCGAAGGGCACCCAGTTTTTTTGTGGGGTGCCGCTCCACCCGTCCCCGCGGATCGGATGTGCATGGACTATGTCGTAATTATCGTCAAATGAGAGCAATACCTGCTCGGGGGGCTGGTGTTGGTGCATACCATCGATCACGCGGTGCTCACGACTCAAGTGGAGGGCTGCCGCGATCCCTTGCAGACCCCCCTTGTCCGTTCTGAAGATCCGCATGTCTTCAAAACCGAAGTGTGGCGTTACCGCTCGTGGCGTGCCGTCCTTCTCGTGGACCTTGAAAATCTTTGCGGGTTGCCATGTCTGCGGATCGAAGATGACCAAGGCGTTCTTGGTTTGCTGTCCCACCGGACGTGCACTCTTGCTACGGATTGTGACACCGCCGGGCATGGCGTAATCGCAGCACCGCAAGACACAGCGCCAGAGCTGTCCGTCGAAGTGGATGCTCGGATTCATTGACCACATCCCATCGTAAGGACGCAGGGAGATGTCCGTAACCTTCCAAGGGAGGAGCTCTTCAGCGGCCTTCATTATGCGAGATTACCCCACGCACGACCGACGAACTCAGCGTTTTCTAGCGTGTCCTCAAGTCGATTTTGAAGACCGTGGTGACTCGGCGCGTTCCACAACGCGCGCAGACCGCTTCCCATCTGGGCTGCTGGAAATGTCATTACCCGATGGCGCAGGTCGTTCCAATTCCCTGGGGGTCCGCTCTGCCGCGAGATTTTTGGAACAAGCTCGGAGATCACCGCCGGGGCCGCATGAATTTGCTTGACTGCGGATCCAAAGTCGAAACTTGTTTCTGGCCAGTTGACACTGGTGGCCGCAAATATCCGACGTACTTCGTCACGTGCTGCCAAGATCTTGCGAATGCCTGCACCAACTTCCATGTCCAGCTCACCCTCCGAGAGCCAAGAGATGTCGGCCGGGTTTTGGCTTTGGCTCTTCTTGCAGATCGAGCGCAGTCCCTGCAGCGTCGCGCCGTACTTCGCGTCAGCAGGAAAGGAGAGCTGGAAGATGCCAGCCTCGTTCGGATTGCCGATCGAGCACATGTCCCCTCCGCTTTCTAGGCGGATCCACTCAAGGATGGGTGTGCTCGGCAGTCCATTCGCGCGCTTCACAACCTCACGCCGCCAGCGCTCAACAAGCGCTGGGAAACGCATGGTGGGGCCTTCCGCGTAAGCACGATCGCGCGGCGAGGAGCGGGTCGATGCGGATGCTTCGCGTGAACGCGTTAATAAAGCTGCGATGCCGACGACAGCGCCAACACCGAGAACCATTCTTATGCCTTGGCCGTCGCGCGACACCTAGGTCCTACGCGGCGCCTTCGGACTGGACAGGGTTCAGTGCGGCGGCTCGGGCCTCTGCGACTTCGGCTTGGTTCACCACGACCGCGCGCTTTCCGTCCATTTTCACGATCACAGGCGGAAGCTGCGATCCTTCGCTCGCAACGCGGCGGGGCGCAAGCGACGCATTGCGCTGCACACGCGCTCCGGTGAAAGCTTGAGGAGGACGCCCAACGCGCCCAGCGACGTACGAGGCGGAGGGGGCAGGGGCGATCGACGATGCAGCAGCGTACGCCTGTGTAGGCATGATGGTGGCAGTATCGGCAGTAGGCACAGGAGCAGCTGCTGCCAAAGCTGCGGCCTCCGCACGCACGGCTGTTGCGATCAGCGCCTCATCGAGCATGGAGATTGTCAGTTCGGCGAGCTTGACGTTCTCAACGCGCATGCTTCCTTGGGATGCTTCGACCTCCACTTCGACGTCAGACCCAGGGGCGCTGGATGTGTTGACCGTATCCTGTGTTGCTGCTGCCTCGCGCTGCTCCACCAGGTACTTTTCGACGAGATGCCGGCAGAGCATGAGCTGATCCAGCGGGAGCTCAGGTATTGCGGGGAGCGCGACTTGACGAGATATCACCCGCGGTGCACTGAGTGCAGGGGCAGCTGCCGGGATTTGCGGCGGCCCTCCTTGGACAGTAGACAGCGTTTGGACCTGCGGACCCGCCTGCGTCATCTTCACTTGAAGCATCGGCAGACCTCCCGCCGCGACACCCGAGCGATGCTGATCTTTGATCACGACTGTTTGATCGTGACCGTCGTCTGTTTGTGGGCCGTTCTGAGTCATCTTCACTTGGACCATTGGGAGGCCACCGATCGCGAGGGCGCTTTTGGCGTCGCGCGGCGGTAGGATTTCGACTTCCTTCTGCTGTCCGTTCTGGACCTGAGGCCCGCCCGGAGTCATCCGGACTTGCACCAACGGAAGCTCGCCGGTTTTCACCGGACCGTGTTGCGGGGGGGCGAAGGTGGCGTTTCGCACGATTGCAGAAGTCCTGAGCAGGGTGGTTTCGGCCATGGGATTCCTTTTCCTTATAGTGCCAGTTCGAAGAGCACAGACATCTTCATTTCATGCCCTGACTTGTTGAACACACTGAAATACTGAGCCGCGTTGGGTACATCGACATGCGCCTGGCGGTCGGACACGAAAAAGTCACCCACGCCGTTGGTACCGTTCGGACTTTGCCAAAATCGGATCCATCCGCGTGTATGTGCTGGCGGGTGGTTGTGGTGATCGTGGTGTCGCCGTCGCCCAACGAGGACGGCAACCTTGGCGAACTTAGGCACATCGAACACTTCACTCTCGTGGTCGTCGTTGACGGCTCCCACGAAAATTGTGCGCTGCGCGTGTGACTCTGCGAATCCTGGCCCGGCATGTGCGGCAAGGTAGTAAGCTGCACTCGTACCAAAAACGTCCCCGCTGCATCCACTTTGTGTGACTAACGCCCTCACCCGCAAGTACGATGCAGGAACTGAGAGAGTCACGCCGTTCAAGTAATCCACCACGACTTGCGTATTCACTCCGCCTGTTCCAAATTCAATCAACGCTTCGAGGGGAGGCCAGCGTATGGGTTGATCAGTCCCGGGAAAATCACACGGTGAAATCTCCGAGTTGGTTTGCTCCCCGGTGATGTTCTGTTGATCAAGACGCGCACGGACCACGTCAAACGAGAGTGGGATCACCCGCGGAGGGTGCAACGTCAGGATCAACTGCTGCGCGTCGAGATCGTCTCCGTTGATGGTGATGATGTCCACGGGAGCTTGCTGGACAACATCCGCGTGATGGTCGTAGATCAAGATCGACGGTTTTCCAAGCGTTTGTCCCATCGCCAATCGCCCGAAGGGCGATAGACCGGGGCGATCCTCTCCTGGGCGCGGTGGGAGCCCTGCACCAGGGTAGAGTGGACCGACTTGGAGTTCTTTGGGCAGGCGGCTCATGGATGGAATTCTTTGGGCACGCACTTCACGGGTGAAGTTGGGTGGAGGCTGGGCAAGCGTCCCACAGGTGAAGTTGAGTGGAGGCTGGGCAACTTGCTCATGGGTCAAGGCCTTGGAAAGGGGCTCAATGCCTTAGAGCGTGCGGGGGTGGCCAGAAGTACTTTAGGTGTCCGACCTGGCGACTTACGTGACGTCGCGTAGTAGAGCAGACCGCCGCCCGCGACGACCGCTAGGCCGATCGCGAGGTACGTGCCGAGGGAAGCAGCTTCCGGGGGTGCAGTGTCGGGGGACGGCGACGTCCCCGGCATGTTATCCGACGGGGCTCCTTCTGATGGAGCGAAGCCGCCAGCCGGTGATGCATCCCCGGCTGGCGGGGCGCTTGGTCCACCTTGGGGAGCAGCGACATCCGGGCCCCCAGGTTGTGGACCTGGTTGGCCAGATTGAGGTGGCTGACCGGGCTGGGGATGTCGACCTCGACCATGCCCATGCCGGTGACCGCTCCCGCCCCCGCGCTCATGTCCGTTAGGCTGTTGCTGCAACTGCGGATACGGATACGGCCGAACCGTCGGAGGTATCTGCGGATACGGCTGATAGGGCTGATAGGGCTGCGGATACGGCTGGTAAGGCTGAGGATACGGCTGGTAAGGCTGAGGATATGGTGACGGCGCCATCGGCGACATCTGTGCATACGGCGGGGCGATCGGCGGACGTGGCAGCGGGGCATACGGCTGGACCATCGGTGGACGCGGCAGTGACTGCGGAGCCTGGGAAGATTTCAGCTCGGGGGTCGAGAACACGAGAGCGCCTGCTGCGGCCTCGTGCTGCACTTGTCGGAAGAGGGCCATCCAGATCTTTGCCATCTCCCTGTCCTGGGGGTTGGCCTGATCGAGCTTTTGTCCTGGCTTGTAGCGAGTCCGCTGCCAGAAGCGCGTGTTCGTCTCCTTGTAAAGTGCCTCGAGAGAGGGTCCCGTGGGCATTGTTGTCTGTGCCGTTTGGTCTGCCCGATGGTGTCCATGGGCGTGTCCATGGGCGTGTCCATGGGCAATGTGGTCCCCAGACGGGGCACTCGGCGGAGGAGGCTTTTTGATCGCCTCTTTTCCTGCGGCTTGCACAAGGGTCGGCGAAACCACTGGGGGCTGATTCGCTGCGGCCTCCCTTGCCTTTTGTGCGGAGATCTGCGTAGCGACGGTCGCGGCAGCGACGTTTTCCTGCGCGGTGGCTGGATCCGTCGCGACTACTGCAGCATCAAGGTGTGCGGCAGCGGCTGCGTTCGCGACCGCGGCGTCGGTAAGGTGTTGAGCAACGACGGGGTGATCGAACGTGGTGACGAGCGTGCCGGCATCAGCTTCGCTCTGCACCTTACGAAAGGTGTCCTTCCAAACGGGCAGGTACGCCTTGTCCGTTGAATTATTCGGATCCAGTTTCTGGCCCGGCTTGAAGCCGGTTTGGGCCCAGAAGCGCGCGTCCGTCTCCTTGAGAATGGTGTCCTTGTTGCTGTCGGCCGGCATGTGATCTCCTAGAGAGTGCCCCGCCTCTGGCATGGGGCCGATCTTATTCCAAAAAGAATAGCACACGCGCGGATTTTTATCGCCTGCGACGGACGGGCGAATGAAACGTCAGTTGCGATCCTATCAAAATGCCCAAGAGCGTGCCGACACCCAACGCGAGACCGGCGTCACTGTAGTCTAGCCGCGGAGCGCCCGGAGTCGCTCCCATCCAAATTGAAGGACGTTCATGAGCACACTGGCCGTATTGTCCACGATCATTCATTGGAGGCTCCGTTGGAATCTCCTTGAAGTTTACCAGCTTTTGCAAGGATTTTCTTATATTTCGGGTCTTCGCCTAGCTTTGTACCTCGCGAACCGAAATGCGTGCCAGCCAAGCATGCGGTAGGCCTCACTACCTCAGGAGCCCTCGCAATCAGTTCAGGTACGCGGCCTCGACATCCGGATCGCGATCAGCCGCAGGGTGGTCTTCTCAATCTCCGAGAGCATCGTTGTGGCGCTCTTGAGGAGCCCCGGCGATCAGCCCGGTGAATCGGGCCTCCCCCCGCGCCCTGCTCGCTGGCGCTAAGCTCGGCGACGGCATCTGCCGCGTACTCGTCGTTGCGCTCTCTTGGTGGTTTTCGATCTGTCTGCGCAGCTTCGATCTGATCTCCATCCATAGCATGCCGATGTTATCTTCAGGGGCCCTTTCGATCTGTCTGCGCAGCTTGGAGCGGATTTCCATCCACGAAAGCCGCGCGTAACGTGTGTCGGGTCCCATCACGGTACCTCGCTTGGGGCGTTGGATGACCTTGCTTGGGGCGTTGGAGGACTGCCCGCACATTCTTCGGCCAATTCCGAGCACGCCGTGAGAATCAGGCGAGCGATCTCCTGATCTTCTTCGTCACGATGGTCTGGATCGGAGCTCCTCGTGTGCTCGTATTCTAGGGCTCCGATCACAACAGGCGGCCTCACTTTGGGCCGGGCCACTAGGGCCGTCTCGACGCCAGCTGGTCCAGCGGAGGCAAGCAAGCGCTTGACTGGACCATTTGGGTAAACGTCGTCGACCTGATACACTGGAGGGGTTGATGGGCCGTCCGCGGATGCCCTATGCGGCCCTACATTCACAAAGGAACGACTTCGAGCCTTAGCCGTTGTTTCGATGACGGCATGACTTCGCGCCTTCCGCTTTGCTTGCTCCCTGGAGGCGAGCCGCGAGATCAGCATGCCATCGTAGCTCAGGGACCTCGCACCAGACGTCCACCATACGCGGTACTTGCCAGCGCACTGATCAGGAAATTTACCGATCCACATGAAGCACTTCTTAGTTAGCATCAAATCTTCCCTCGCTACGGTCGAACATTGTCATGCACACGTATCCATCGGGCCATGGCCATCGTCATGCCAGAAAGTTTCGCCCTCGCCTTGTCTGTCAAGACGACCCACAGTCCGTACGGAACAACACCAGCTTCCGCGCGCATCTCGATAGCAAGGCGTTCGCACTCTTCGGGCTTAAGAAGAGCGATCACGATGACGCTTCCGTTGCTGAATGTGAGGGACTTGGCCGTCGCGCGGATAAGTGTTGGGCTCGGGGCTCTTTCAGCGGTGTACGACACCTCTGGGGTGGAAGGATCTACGGAAAGGTCATCATAATCTGACAATATATCAGAATCGGACAGTACGTCGGAATCGGACAAGACTTCGGTCATGCGTCCCCCCCTGGGCTGCGATGCAGCCAAGTCCACCGGTAATCTACAGTCATGTGCCGTCGTACATGAGAAGCCAAACGCCCGATTATAGGCAGGTCTATGCACAAGGCAAGGGCACAGATCAGCCAGTAGCACCTACGCGAAACAATGAAGAATAGTCCGGTAGCCGCGCCGTTCACGCGCTGTTCGTAATACACAGGGCCAAGCCCATGCCCGCACGGATGCCACGTACACGCTGGTTGCCAGGCAGGACCGTCAGGAAGCATCACTTAAACTTCCAAAGGCTAAGGATCCAGTGCCACGCGCGCGTCCACCGCGTGGGCGGCTGGGACAGATCCGGGATCGGCAGTTCCGCGCTGTCGTGGAAAATTTGCACGCGCTCACCATTGGTGTAGCAAAGAACTCCCTCTGAATCCGAGCGCACCGGGCGACCTGTCCTGATAGCAGCCTTGATGGTGCGGTAGCACCTTTGTTCCCAAGCCTCCTCAGACTGGTTCTTATCGCGTGTCATTTATTTAAATTCTTTCGTTTTTTAGTGACGGACCGGACAGGTACATCTTCTTCGCCATCGGCCACGTCAATGTTGAGAATTCGCGCTGCCCCCGGGGGCTGGTCCGCGAAGCCGTCCAGCGTCCTGAGGTGCCGCCCTTGGACCAGGTTATAAGCGAGGTGCGCGGCTATCGCGCCTGGGGTGAGCAGATGGTAATGGAGCTGCCGCCATTCAGTGGTGAGCGAGCTTGTCAGGAGGGGATCGTCGATTTCAATTTCGACGTCCAAGCGCACGTAGAACAGCCGTGGCTTCTGAGGCGCGGCATGAATTGGATCGGCATGTCGGGCTCTCGGCGCGATTAGTTTGCTTCTTGGAACCTGTTTATTGGCTTTCATAGAAAAGTTTTTGATGCACGGATGCGCTGAAGTGCTGTTACGAAGGTCGAGCGATCACACTCGCATGCCCCCAGCTTGACAGCCAGTGCACGTTTGCTTTTCGCAATGTCGTAGTGCCAGAACGACGCCTTCGGCGGGGCTTGGAACCAGTGACGTGCAACGCCAATTTTGTCCGCCATTGTATGCAGTTCGGCGGGCGTGTCTGCAATCATGTGACATGATCATTCGACCATAAGCGTACAGCGGAGTGTCAACATATACGCTCATTGGAGATCCGATCTCATTGGAGAACCGCTCGAAGATACGTCACGGCATCATTGATGAGTTCCTGCTTCCATCCTCTTCCACGGTACTTCTTGCGTGACTTGTTCCACTCCTCACCGACGAATCTGCCAGAAACACTACATCCGGCGCGGATGCCTCGAGCGTGAAAGTCGATCGTTGCCATGTAGCGCCCCGGTGGCGGTGTGTGGAGTATTACGTGATCGGGAAGTCGCGGCATTGCCTCTAGCAACCAACCCTCGGGGACATGCATTGCAAGATCCTTGGGAACGGGAGCATTCACGAGCCTCCCTCCTGATCTTGGAGCAGCCGGGATATGATGTCGGCCATGCGGCGGTGGCGGTCGCCCGTTGGAATTGGCCCCACAATCACGGCTAAACTACGCAGTACGTCGACAGCTCCGTGCAGATCGAAACGCTCGTCCCAGGACAAGAGTAGTGATGCCCGGCCCTCGCGGTAAGCCGTTTCCGCGATCTCGGCTAGACGATCCATCCGATCGGGATGTGCGACTTCCCCCGTGGGCGGGACGAGCAGTGCGACATCGAAAGTAAGCCCTCGTCCGGCGAGGTTAGAGCCAACAACTTTGAACGGGGTCATCGAGCTTTCTCCGCGAGCAAGATGCAGTGCTCGTATGCCCGCACCGTGGCCTCGACGATCGCGCGACGAGCGGCGTCGTCGGCGACGTAGAAGGCGGCGGAGGCGGCGGAGGCGGTGGCGTAGGAGGCTGCGGAGGCGGCGGAGACGGCGGAGGCGGCGGAGGCGGAGACGGCGTATTCGGCGGCGTAG
>Ga0193692_1000054_pt1 | contig 33368 bp, 51 predicted proteins | sample L3a1metaG_FD_144917 | JGI IMG/M metagenome (GOLD analysis project Ga0193692, IMG submission 144917) | Soil microbial communities from a riparian zone of the East river system, Colorado, United States - L3a1 | ecosystem: Environmental > Terrestrial > Soil > Riparian zone | place: USA: East River... | reverse complement strand
GGCTTATCAATCGAAGGGCAACTATTCCCAGAAGAACAAAAACAAGTAACATTTAATAAAGAGGACATGAATAAAAAAAGCCTTTGGGCGATGGCAGTTGAAAAGTTCAAAGAGACTTTTAATTTCGCCGACATGACAGACTACGGAAACGGATTTTTCGGAACGTCTTTAGATTTGGGCGCTATCATCACAGATAAAGATGGTAATCCTATGCCTAGCGGAACATTTACTTTTGAAAATAAAGTTTATGAGACTGATGATATGGGCGCGATTAGCTCTATCGAAGATGCCAAAGAAGAAGCAGAAGAAGATGCTAACGGAGGCGATGATTCAGCAGCTAAAATTGCAGCGTTAGAAACTCAGGTTGCAGACTTACAAGCTCAACTTTCAGAAGCTACTGCGACTAAAATGGCTAACGAAGAAGCTGAGGTAAAACTAAAAGCAGACTTTGAAGCTGAAAAAGAATCTAACGTTAAGCTAACGGCAGAAGTTGAGAAACTGAAAGCTGATGTTATCGAAGCTAAAAAGATCCCTGAAATGGTTGATAAAGGCATTGAAAATATGTCTGCATTGGAAAAGTACAGAATGAAAAAAGAAACGCTTAAATAATGGCAAAGGCAGACTTTATAAATCCATTCGATGGAGGAGTTTCTTATCCTGATTTTTTAGAAGCTGTTGGCAAAAAAACAGTTGAAGAATATTGCAAAGGCAAATTAACAGACGAACAAATAAAATGGTTGCTAAACGACCTCGAACATTTTAACACAAACAAATAATTATGGCTATTACTTATACACCAGTAGCAATTAGAGGCGCAGCAGTTTCGCCAATCATTCAAGAAATTATGTTTGCCAACAAAACAGTTGGTAAATCATTAGTAAACTTTGCAGATGACGTTAAAGCATCTACAATTATCACAGAGGCAAGAGTTGACGTTGTTGGTCAAGCTTACACAGGCTTAGCTCTAACGTCTAACGGAGGCCCTACTATCAAAGATAGAACTGCAACTCCTGTAAAGATTGAGTACAAGTACACTTTCAAGATGGAGGACTTAAGACAATCTCGTTTTAATAGAGATATGGCAAGTGGAGCTTGGAACATTGATTCAAATGAGTTTAACTCAAATGTTTTAGCAATGACAGGGCCAAGAGTTTCAGAAGATGCTCAGCTTAAATTTTGGGCAGCTATTTCTGGAACAACAAAAACAGCTATTGCAGCATTAACTCCAGGAGCTGGTCAAGGTTCTATTTCAGCAGCAGCTCAAACAGCGGTTGCAGGATACACAGCAGATCCAGCAGGTGTTGATGGTGTTCTTTCAAGAGTACTTTACGATTCAACAGGCTTAGGAGCTTACATTAAAGTAGCTGGTACAACTGTAACGGCTGCCAATATCGCGGCTCAGTATGCGCTTATCTATGCTGCTATTCCAGCAGCAGCATTAGAAGCTACTGAATTACCTAAAATGTATGCGCCATACGCACACAAGCAATTCATCAAAGTTGCTAACAACGCAGTTGGAGCAGCTCAACAAATCAACTTCTTGGTAACAGGTCAAGGCGATTCTGAGGTTATATCTTATAATGGAATTGTTATTGAATTCGTGCCAATGCCGACAGGTTTTGTTTACTGCCAAAGACCGTCAGTAATCCATTGGTCAACTGATGCATTAGCTGATTGCGCTTCTTTTGAAACAGGGAAAGTTGCAAATGATGGAGACTTGATGTTTGCTCGTTCAATCTATACTTTGGACGCTACTGTAATGGATCAGTCTCACGGCGTACTTTACGGAGGATAATCTTCAAATGAATTAATTAATAATTAAGCCTCTCTAATTCAGAGGGGCTTTTTTTAAACAAAAAAAAATATTATGTGCGGAACAACATTAACGGCATCGCGTAAAAAATCAGGCTTCATTAAGCCAAAAGGTTACAAAGCTATTTCATTCGCTGATTGGGATAGCGCAAATATTATTCAAAATACCTCAACAGGTGTAATGGTAATTCCTGCTGGGATTACTGAAGTTTATCGTTTTGAGGTAAAAAATACAGCGGATAATTTTATTGAAACTGCAACTAAAGATCCTGTTACAATGACAGGCAACAAAGCTGGTGTAGGTACATTCGCTTTAATGTATTGCGATCGTATTGCAAATGTTACAGATGCTCAGGCTTTACTTGATGGTGTTTTCAATGTGTTTTTTGAACACAATGACGGATCTATTACGGTAGCAGGTGCCGTAAACGGCGGCGAAATTATGACTGTTGTTGAATCAACAGACGCTCAAGGGTTCTTATTCACTTTAAATACATTTGAGCCAGAATTCATGTACACTTTAGCTCCTGCAGCAGTTACAGCTTACAACTCTGCAATTGTTTAATGAAAGTTATTAAACTTGATACTCCTTTTGATTTGAGCGCGGTTGTTAGAATCGCGCCCAATGATGGGGATATTTTAGATTTTAAAAGTAGAAATGAAGCTACGGATTTAGAAGCTGATTTCAACATCAATTGGGAATATGTACATGGTAGATTATTATTTACACTTCCAGCAATAACGCAAGGAGTTGCATATTTCGCAGGAGATAAACACGAGGTAACAATTACAAATACAACTACTCAAACCGTTATTTATAGGGGTAAAATGATAGTTGTAAATGAAGATACGGACATTCAAAACTTCACACCATCGACACAAACAACACAGAGGTTCAAGTAATGCCTAATTTTATGTCATTTTCGGCTTATTTGCCGTCAATTACAGACATATTAATTGGTACTAAATACGTTTTGAACGGTACAAACAATGGAAATTACAAGCTTTTTGGCGATGCTTATGATGATTCAGTTACGAATTCAGCTTGTATTAATGATATTTCAAATCTTATTGCGGGTAATGGACTTGTAAATAAAGGTAGCGGGGTAACTCCTCACGCTATTTTATCTAAAAAAGACTTTAGATTAGCAGTTTTAGACTATAAAAAACAAGGTCAAACAGCTTTACAGGTCATTTGGTTAGATGGCAAACCTGTTAAAATGTATCATATTCCTATTGACAGAGTAGGATTGAATCCTGTTTCTGTTAATACTACTGAAATAAGCGGGTATTGGGTTAGTTACGATTGGACTAAACGCAGCAGATACATACCTCAACTATATCCAAAATTTTGCGAAGATAATCCAGATAATCAAACTCAGATACTTGTAATTCAAAGACCGTCAAACGAGCCTTTATTTGCTCGACCTGATTGGTTCCCTGCTTTACGTTGGGCGCAAGATGAGGGGTTAATGGCTCAGCATTCTTATACCGATGTTAAAACAGGTTTTACGGGTCAAAAAGTCATTAACTGGGCAGGTGGTAGAGGTCTTACTGATGAACAAAAAACAGAAGTGGCTAGAAACTTAAAAGATAAGTTTTCAGGAGTTGATGGTCAAAGGATTGTAGTCTCTGTAAATAACACAGTTGAAAATTCTGTTGTGGTTGATAGCATTGAGCCACCAAACGTAAATAACACTTACGTTAATTATACCGAAGAGGCAGAGCGTAAAATATTAATTGCGCATTCTTATCCAGCTATTTTATTAGCTGGTTCTAAAACAGGTTTTTCTTCAAATGCTGACGAGATTGCAGTGGCTACTAAATCAGTTTTCAGAAGAGTAATTAATCCAGCTCGTGAAGTTTTGCTTTATGATTTACAAAGAGTATTTAATTTGATTGATCCCAATATTAAATTGGATATTGAAGATTTTGATACGGAAGAAATGGATAACAATTCTAATGCTGAAGCCGATAACACAAATACAAGTGTAATAGGAGAAAAAACAGCGGAACAACAAAACGCAGAAGCTCAGGCGCAATTAAGAGGTTCAGTTGAGGGCGTACAGGCTTTGTTAGAAATTCAAGCTTCTTATGTGGCTAAAACAACATCTTATGACTCAGCAATTTCGATGATTAAATTGATTTACGGATTTACAGAAAAAGAAGCTATCTCATTATTAGGAAATCCAAAACCAGAAACAATAATTTCTAATAATCCAATTAAATGAGCCAAGTAACACTAATGATACAGCCAGACGATATTATTTCGTTAACTACGTTTGATGGTAATATTGATTCTGACAATATGAAGCCTTTAATTTTTATCGCGCAAACAACGCATTTAAAATCATTTTTAGGGCTTTCGCTTTACACTAAGATTTATACTGATTTTGTATCTAATACTTTGACAGGGGTTTATCAAACTATTTATGAAGATTATGTAAAAGACTTTTTAAGTTATTATACAGCTTCTTTATATGTAGATTTTGGAGGTTATAAAGTTTCTGAAAATGGTTTGCATAAAATTACAGGCGAAAACATGACTTCTTTGGATAGCTCTGAAACTGAAAAACTAATTAATAGATATACTCAATTAATTGCAGGAGTTGAAGCTAATTTTAAAGAATATGTAGATCCATTACAACTGCCAGAATTACAAAGTAAAGTAGTTACTATTGAAACAACTATGCCTTGGGTTTTAGACTGCTAATTAAAAATAAACTATGGCAACAATATCAATAATAAATGTTTCAACTCCTAATGACAATTTAGGGGATACTTTAAGGGCATCACAGGTAAAGGCAAACGATAACTTTGGAGAATTAAATTCTAAAAAAGTTGAAATAGAGGCGGGAAAAGGTTTGACTGAAAATAACTTTACCGATGCTGAACAAACTAAGCTTTCAGGTATCGAAGATGGGGCGCAAGTAAATGTTAGAGCTGATTGGGCGCAAGCAGATCCAGGTGCGCCAGACTTTATTTTAAATAAACCTATTATAAGTGATGGTACTTTATTTATAATGGATGGAATTATAGGTACTACGGCAGGATTTTCAGTTGGTCAGCAATCGTTTATATTACCAACTGCGGGAGCTATTGCGAAAAATGTTTATTTAGCTCATACTAAACAATATAAAACCACATTAAATAATACTTCATTAGTAAATAGATGGTCGCAAACAGGCGATACTGTTACGATTACAAAAACACCAGCTTTAAATAATTATATCTACATCGAATATGAATAAAAAACTAATTTACTTACTATTGATTATTCCGTTTTTCGCTATCGGTCAATCATCTACAGGCATGGAGATGGAAGCGGATTATGGCTTTAGAAACTTAAGCCCGCAAACAGTAACTAATCCGCTTTATTGGGGTACAATGGGTTCTGATGGCACTATGGGTAGGATGGCTTATTATCGTCCTGCTTATGGCGACACAGGCGTTTTAACCTTTGCAGGATTAACAACTAATTCAAGTACGACAATTAATATAGGAGCGTGTACGGGATGGATTCAAGATAACGAAACAAATCCCACTTCTCCTGTTTCTATTTACGTGAATTACGCAGGGGCAACAAATGTAACTGTTACAACGGTAGGAAGTGGATTAAGCTCTTATGTAATGCTTTCTAGTTCGGGCGTTATTAGTTTTCAAAATACTTTTCCGACATCGGCAGAACGTAAGGCAAAGCTTTGGCTAGGCAAGGTAGGCCATCCAACAGGAACTATTACAACCGTCGGAAATGAACCTGATTTTATTACAAGCCCATTGGCTCAATACCGCGATTTAGCTCAGGCTTTTGGATATGTTAATAATGGTGTTTTTCCTTATGCTAACGGTGCTAATTTGAATATCAATATTACTCAAGGGACAATCTTTGGCGATGGTATTAATTTCGTTACAAGTAAAACCAATCCTGATTACGTTACAATGGGGCCTAATACAGCTGCTACATTTATGTATAGGACGCAAAACGGAGGATCGACAGGTGGTGTTACTTTAATCGATCCAACTAAATACGATAATGCTGGAACTATTACAACTGTACCAAGCAACAACAACGCTACTATTCAATATATTTATGCGGTACCGCCTTTAGGATTCATTATTCAATATGGGCAAACTGTTTACGCAACATTTAATGATGCTATTGCAGCAGTAGGAAAAGATGCAACTGTTGTTTATCCTAACCTTATAAATAATGCAACTTTAATAGGCGTATTAGTTACTACTAAAGATGCTACTGCATTAAATAATACGGCAAAATCTTTATTTTTCAGGGCTGATAAATTAGGACAATTAGGAGGCGCAACAGCAGGAACATCGACAGCGACTCAACAAACATCTTACAATAATTCAACAGTTCCACAAATAACTGTTACGGATGCTTTAGGAGCTGATACTTTTAGAAGTGGGCGCTCTGTTAACACTTCAACAGTTGTAGAAGTCCAGAATATCGCAGGTACAACTACTTGGAGCGTTGATGGGAATGGAAACGTAGCTAATAATCCATTAATAACTATTACAACTTCGGTAAGTATAACAACGGCTACAACTGATTCATCAGGGCGTACTCAAAACGGCAGGCACGTTGTGATTGATAACGGAGTAAATGCAATCAACTTAACTTGTAACGGTGGAGTTACAACTTCTTACGGTAAGGTAGGAACAGGAGCTATAACTTTTGTTCAAGGTTCGGGACGCACTTTAGTGCAATTAAACGGAACTGCTATATTAAACGGAGCCGTCGGAAGTACAGCAACATTATGGAGTAATGGAACAACTGATTATTTAGCAATAACAAACTATTAATTATGAAGTATTTATTAATTCTATTTACTTGCATTTCATTCGGTCAGTTTAACCCAATTTTTAGAAGTGATTACAGGCCTAGATTAATTACGCATTTTGATGCTGGTAACATTTCATCTTATCCTGGTACAGGTACAACTTGGCTTGATATTAGCGGGAACGGAAATCACAATGATGCTACATTATTTAACGGCGTGACTTATGACTCTGCAAATGGAGGGAGTTTTTTATTTGATGGATCTAATGATTATGCTGGATTAAACTTGTATCCGTTAAGTATATCTCATAGTTTTAATATTTGGGTAAAGATAGTTTCCAATACCACAGGAGGAGCGTTTATATGCTCAGGAAATCCAAATCAAATAAGTTTTTTACAGGTAGGTGTTTCATTTAACTTAGCTTTTAACTACGCATTTAATTCACCAGTATCAGCCGCGCCGATAGGTACGTGGATGATGTTAACAGGGGTGCATACAGCAACTCAGGATAAATTATATATAAATGGCACTTTAATAACTACAGCTACAACTGTGCCGCCTATTTATTTAGGAAAAAACATAACAATAGGTAAAAGGTTAGATAATACATATATTAACTCATACATATCATCTGTAAAAATATATAATTACGCTATATCTCAAACAGAGATAACGGCTAATTTCAATGCTTTAAGAGGCAGATACGGACTTTAATAAATAAAAATATGCTAAAATTAAAAACAAAAACACCTTTTACAGTTATATCGGGAAGAGTAACTAAACAAGTAATTATCAGATTAATAGTTGAAAATCTTAGAATGGATATTAATAATGTAATTCCGAGCGGTTACTATTATTATTTCAATGAAGATAATGAGGCGGTAATATTAGATAGAATTGTTGAGAATCCTATTTTATGGTCGGATATCGCATTGATTGAGCAAGGTTTGCCCGCAATGACATCGACATCAAGTTTATTTACTGATTTGAATCAAAGGTTATCGCAATTAGTAGCTTTCAAACTTCATTCTGAGGGAACTTCTAATTATGGAACTACCGATACTGATTATATCATAGACAACGACTAGATGTTAGGATCTGTATCTCACTTCTTCGAACAAGACAAAGAAACATTAGCTCAGAAATGGGTTGATGTTTCCGAGTTATTGAGGCTTAAAGGTTATTCGCTGGAATGCCGTTTGATATATCTAAAAGCATTCGACTACTTCACCATCAACCCAAATGACTTCGACGGAGCGACTGCTGTAAAAGATTTAGTCGATATCCCCGATCTAGACCTTGATAGTATGTTACATGATTTTCATTATATCGCTTATAATGTGGCATCAAGTGTATCAATGAAATGGCGTGCCGATAAACTTTACGCATTGGGTAACGAGCGCAAAGGAAAGAGCGAATATGCTTCTTGGAGTAGATTTGTTGGGCTTTCTTTAGTCGGCATTGGGTTTATCCCATTTGCACGAATCAAACGCGGTAAAATGTCTTCTATTCAAAGAGAAAAATTCTTAAAAGATTACTTAACTTTGACAAAACATTAACAAGTAAAAGAATGTCAGAAACGCTAGATCAGAAAGTAGACCGAATATTGTTTTATCTCGAAAGCGATAGGACAACGAATCAAGAGGGATTAGTAGAAAAAGTTAACCGTCTTGACAGGGTTCAGTCGGAAATCTTATCTAGGGAAACGGCATTTAAAGCTAAAATATCAGGAATAGCAATTGTATTAACAGTAATTTTTAACGGGGCTATTTGGCTTCTAAATAAATTTATAAAATGAGTAGATTAACATCACAACCAAGTAAGTTTTTTAAAATTATTAGAACTATTGGATTGGCTTTAGGAGCTATTGCGGGAGTTATTGCAACTGCACCAATTGCTTTGCCAGCAGCGGTAGTAACAGCAGCGGGTTATATTACATTTGCATCAGCAGCAGCGGCAGCAGTAGCACATACAGCAAATGAAAACGAGTAGAAAAGGCGCTGATTTTATCAGATCATTTGAGGGGTGTAAATTAAAAGCTTATTTATGCCCTGCAGGAATTCCAACAATCGGGTATGGAAATACATTTTATGAAGATGGCCGAAAGGTTACTTTGAAAGATCAGATTCATCAAGAAATGGCAGACGAACTCTTTTATAATTTGTTGCCAAAGTTTGAATCTATTGTAAACAGTAAATTAAAGGTTGTAGTCAATCAAAATCAGTTTGACGCATTAGTTAGTCATACTTATAATACAGGCGGTTCAAACACTTTATTTGAGCTTATCAATCGGAAAGTTGATGTTTCAAACATTAGGAATTGGTTTGAAAATAAATACACTACTGCTAACGGTAAATTATGCGCTGGATTAGTAAAAAGGAGAAAGGCAGAAGCTGATTTATATTTTAGTAAATAGTATATTTGCCATATTATAAACTCGGTTGGTGCCATTTATTTATAAAAAAAATTAAAGCCTCTAATAATTTAGAGGCTTTTTTGTTTTAATGAAAATACTCAATCAAACTATAAATTATTCCGATTGCAATAACCCAGCAGAATACTTCTGAAACTACTTTTTCTGATTTACTCATCTTTCAAATGTATTTTTTCGGCTGTCATTACCGTTGAATAATCAACTTCAATGTTTTTGGCCTCGTTAATAATGTCCTTTACTACTGATAGATATATTCCTGATACGGTATTTGGAATAGATCCTGTATTTTTAAATACTTGCACTGCATTTGATATCCTTTCTCTTTCTCCTTTTTGAAGTAAGAATTTGCATTTTGTTGTTTCTCCTTTCGACTCCAATTCTTTGTAAGTCGGAGTTTCTTTGATGGCTTCCTGAGTGTAAGTGTTGCGCATGAGTTATAATTTAAAGTTAAATAATCCAGCATAACAAAATAAGGCAACTTGTATCATCATAAAAAAGAACGATTTATAAAAGTTGTATTTTTCAGGCTTCTTATCTTCGCCATGTTTAAACATTGTATTACATAGATTTAATGTAATTAGAACTAACAATATAATTTCTCCTGTGTTCATAATTTAATTTGTTTTAGAATATAGTTTTATTTTTCTTTCTCTTTCCTTATCTAATGAATCAATCTTTGATAAGTCAATCCCTTTAGGGTTGTTGATTTCACGACTGATAAGATAATTGTAAATAATATCGGTTCGTTTGCATTTCTGAATATCTCTCGATTGACACGAGCATAAACATAGTAACAGTAATGCGATGGTTAATCTTTTCATGGTTATTTTTTTAACTTGTTAATATATGATACCTCTAAATTCAAATACCTAGTTTCCAGGTTAAACAATACATCGGTTAAAGTCTGTTTACTCCTTTCGGCAATCTTCTTTTGGCAGTCGGTTAATCCTGCGCGTTTAATAACTTTGTCGATGTTTCTTACATCGCAATTAATTTCTTCGATCAATTGGGCGATTGGACTCATAAGTAAAATATTAGTGTTAAATTAAATATAATTGCTATTATAAACGAGCAGAATAGTATTAAGATTCCTTGACTTAGTTTGCCCATTATAATTTTATAAATAAGTTCATATTGATGTATAACTCTAAAAAATTATTTAAATCTTTTTCGAAATCAAAACTTTTACAATGAGTATTGCCGTTTTTCATAGTTATTTCCAAACTAGGCTTATGATAAACAGCGTTGTAAGAAACAATATATCCTTTTGATTCAAGTTCTTGTCTAGAAACTAAATAATCACTTAAGGTTATCCAATAATAAAAGCCTGCTTTTCGTGTCCTGATACCTAAAAACCTTTTTTCTTCTCTATATTCATATCCTACTACTTCTCTTTTTAAAACAGCTCTTACTGAGCTTATTTCACTTGCATTAATTAAATTCATAATCTTAATTTATTTTTTATTTATACTGTATTATTAAACTCTCAAGCCTTTCCACTTCCTCCTGAGCCTTAAGCAACTTTTGAACTAACAACGGCTTTAATATTTTAATGGCTCTTTCTTCAATTTCTTTAATGTTATTGGGGATGAATTTACAGTTTTCCAATTGGCTATAAGTCGTTTTGTGTATTCCTAATAATTCACCTAAATGGGTTTGCTTAAACCCAATTTCCTTTCGTAATTTTTTTACTTTTTCCATTATTTATTATTTAATTCTGATAAAGCTTTTTGATATGCCAAGTGCGCATCATATTCATTTTTAAAGCAGCCGATGTGCTTTGTTTTTCTATTAATATTCATTTCAGCTTTCCAATTCCTATTTTTCTTTACCCAAGAAACGCCCACGTATTTTGAAGTTGATTTTAAATGTTTCCTATTCCCGTTCTCTCTGCTTGTTACGATTTCTAAGTTATCTAATCTATTGTTGGCTTTATTAAAATCAATATGGTTAATAACTAATTCCCATCCGCACGGTACATGATTTAAAAAGTGAATAGCAACAAGTTTATGAATAGCAACAGTTTTTTGTTTTCCACTATTACTAAGCTTTACAAAATAATATCCATGAGCGTTTATAGTATTTTTTAGCATCCTTTCTTGTATTAAATAACCTCTCCAATTAAGCCTTTTTAAACTCTTTATATTACCTAAATTTGATACTTGATATAATCCCTCATATCCAATGATATCTTTAAAAACCTCCATATATAAACTTTACTTGTTAACTGTTTACAAATATAATCTTAATTTATTTATAAACAATACTTCTAAACGGCTATTTTTTACTTTTTGTCGAAATAAAAAAACCCATCACTAGGACGGGTTTAGCTTTGGGATAAAAAAGGACTTTTAAAACTTGATAGTAATGCTGGAAGCGCGAGGCTTAGTAGATACTTTAGGCACATCCTCTCCAAAAGCGTCTATTATTGGTTGTTTTTGAGCTAACTTCAATAATTCAGCACGAGCGTCTAACTCTTCTTTTAATTGTTGGTAAATAGGATCTTCTAAAAATTGAAGAGTTGAACCGCCATTCACAGGCGTAAATTCAACACCTAGAACTGTTTGTTTTTCTTCGGGGATATGTTTTCTTATCTCAGCCATTGCGCTAGAAATAACCTCGTTTAAACGGGCTAAATTGGCGGTAAACTGCATCTTATCAACTTCGCCTGATTCTAATAAATCAGTTACTAATTTAACGCCTGTTTTTTGAGCTTCTTTCTTTGTGAAAGTTGCATCGTATAAGGTCGCCATATCTGACGACCTCATTAAAAAGAATTGATCTTTAGACATGATTAAAAAGGTAATAAATCTTCTGGTATTTCTTCTTCATTTGGGCTTTCAGCGTGTTGACCTCCCGACATAGCCAATTTATATTCATCAGAATCAACCATCTTTTTACGCATGAATTCGGGTAATGTATCGAATTTAGCTTGGTCAAAAACTTCATAAGTGAATATGAAAGGCGTGTTAATTGCATCAGGGCAAATAAAACCTTTAGGCATTGCGGAAATTGAGCCGATCTCGGCATACACTCCAGATCCGTCCTTTTTTGTTTTGTGAGTGATGTTTAACATACAAGGAACACCTACCAATTTTTCAATATCAAAAGCCTTTGCTTCTTCATCGGTAAAATCCTTTGATCTCCAATTCTTTAAAAACCCTCTCAAAGTTGCTTTTTCGTGTAATGATAAAGTAAACTCTTTGCTAATCATTTGCGGTTGTTCGCCGTTTTCTTCTTTGAACACCTTTAATTCTGTTGGAAGTTCCCAAGTGACACGAACCTTATTAAGCTTCTTTAAAGTGCCTAAAATGTTTTCTTCAATTGTTCCCAAATGAACCATAGAAAAACATCTTGCAGGGTAGTTTCCTGTTGCGATAGGTTCAAAATTTGTACTCCCATTACTTGTTGCGATAATTGCCATAATCTAATTTATTTAATTGTTGTTAATTACTTGGTTTCTCATTTCTGTTTTAAAAATACTAATAGTCGAATACTTGTCTTTCAATATCTCGACTGCTTCTGAATACGAGTTGGCCTCTATTGTCTCGATGTCAAAATCTTTCTCATCTACATTGTAGCGGAAATGGAATTCTATTTTAAATGTTTTCATAATCGTTATATTTTGTTGAGGCAAATATAAGTCAAAAATAATTACACACAAGTTTTTTTAATTAAATTTAATAATTATATTTGCACAGTACAAAACAATAAACAAGATGAAAAAATTAAAGATTAAAGAGGTATTCTCTAAAGATGAAAAGATAATTGATATAGTTAGGGCAGAATGTGAAAAGCACGATCTCAATATATATGAGGTTTGCAGAGAGGCGAAAATTCCAATTGCAACTGTAACGAATTGGAAGAACGAACCGGGTGCATTTTCTACATTAAAGGCGTTCTTTAAGGCTATTGAAACTTTAAAAAAGAAGTAATGGAAGAAATATTTAAGGACATTCCTGGATATTATGGGATGTATCAGATTAGTAATTTAGGCGGAGTTAAATCTTTGGCAAGAATAGTAAAGCATAGAGGAAACAATAGGGCTCTAAAAGAAAAAATAATGCGTAAAAGTATTGATTCTAAGGGCTATTATATGGTTTGGTTATCTCGTGATGGTAATAGAAAAAATAGATTAGTTCATCAATTAGTTGCGGAGGTATTTCTTAATCATGTTAGATGTGGTTATACGTTAGTTGTCAATCATAAAGACTTCAACAAATTGAATAATAGTGTTGAAAATTTAGAAATAGTTACGGCTAGAGAAAATTCAAACAGAAAACATATTAAAAGCAGTTCACAATATACAGGGGTATCTTGGCATAGTCTAAGTTCTAAGTGGCACGCAAGCATTAATGTTAACGGGAAACTAAAATATTTAGGATTATTTGATAATGAACTAAGTGCAAGTGAAGCATATCAAACGGAATTAAAAGGAATCGAAAAACTAAAAGCTAAAATGTAAATTATGAAACTAATATCAATGACCGATTTTGTTTTAGAGCTTTACAATAATACAAATGCAATCAAAAACGAAAATGGCTGGGAAGCTGTACAAATACACAGAATACAGTCATTCGTAAAATGCGCTAATTACGCCAATTTCCTAAAAAAGCCTTTAAAACTTGAAATGTTTGTGCCTTGCGATGATGAGGGGAATGTTTTGAAAGAAGTAGAAAAAGGACGTGACAAACTTTATGATTCACAAGATACAAGCTCGGATTCTCAACATTATCATCAACAATGGCACATGAGAATAAATCAATACCAACAAGCCAAAGAAAAGGTTTTGTTTGAGGGGTTTGAGACTGATAAATCATATCAAGCGGTTAACCATAAATTAAGATTTTTTGTGTATGATATACGAGAAAGCGATACAATCGAAGATTATATAAAGTTTAACTTAACCCTAACCGAATCAGCTAAAAAACAAATAGGAATCAATGAGTAAAGCAAATCTAACCGACCAACAACATCTTGAAATAGCTCATAATAATTTATTGTCTTTAGATAAAATCGCGGCACTTTATAACACTTCCAGGCACACAGTTGTAATGATTAAAAACGAGCATGGAACGAGCAAAGGTCGCGGTCGCGGTTGCAGATCAACAGGATTCAAAGTTTCAGATCAACAAAAAGCCGAGATAATAGAATCTAAAATACCGTATGATGAATTAGCGTTGATTTACAATGTACACCCGTCAACTATTGGCAAGATAAAAAGAAACGCTGGGGTATTTGTAAATAGGCGAAATCATAATAGATCAAAACTTATTCCGACTGACCATCAATTAGAACGCATTAAAGACTTGACAATTTCTGCTCGTAGTTTATCCCCTGAAATTGGAATTAGTGCGGAGTGGATAAGCAGAAAACGAACTAAGCTAGGATTGTCTTACCGGGCATTTCAAGCAACACAACCGAAAGCGAAAAGAATCCAGAAGCCAAGACCATACAAGCCACGACCGAAAAAAGATAAACCTGTAAAAGAAGCAAAAGTTATCACTCCCAAAGAAATCGTTAAGAAATTGAAAACAGAAACTAAACGTGCCGCAATGGTTAAGTCTAAATTTGAGGAATTTAACGAGGCGAAACGTAAAGCAGAAAAGGCTAAATTGACTTATCAGGAATTGGAAGCAAAGCAGAGAGCAGAGGGTTATCGCTTTGTAACTCGTATGGGTAGGCATGGGATTCGTGAAACAGTATGGACTAATAAAAACTAAATAAAAATAAATATGATGACAGCAGAAGAAGAAACATTAGAAAAAATAAAATTTGTAATATCCTGCAATAATGATGCTCAAGCCATTAGATTAATTGAACAATATGGGTATTATAAGAAGATCGAATTCGCAAAATTCCACGTTCAGGAAGCATTAGTACAGGCAAGTGTACAGGCTATTACAAAACCTTATTACACACCTAAAAGCGGTTATACTAAAACTGAAAACTTTATCGAGTTAGATTCAATCCTAAACGCATATCCACTAGAAAACATCAAGTAACATGACAGAACAAATACTACCACCAGACAGCCAACTATTAAAAGCATTAAAAGTTATTGTAGGATCTCAACTATTAGTTGAAGATTTAGAAGGATTGCAAGAAGTTACAATGTACAATAAGCAAAAGGTTAAGCAACTAGCTAACCAATTGATTAAAGAGCTGTGCAAAGTAGCTGAAAAGGATTATAACGCTGTTTTTGGAATTGATCAGAAGCTAACTTTAAATATCATGTACGAATACGATAAGTTGGTTACAAGGATAGCTCAAAAAAACATTATGGAAGTAGTAGAAGCAAGCCAGATGGAAGAAGCATACGGATATGATCGCCAAACGATGGAAGCAACAGCGCATAGAATAATCAGAAAACACACTTAATAAAAATAAGATTATGAAAAACACTTACCCGATTTACCTAAAAAGTAATATTTGCCATTGGTTTAAAATTACAGATGAACAATCAGCCGTATCAGTATGTAACGGACAACATAGTAATCAATTCGAAATAAGTATTATTACTCCGATGTATTTATTAAAAGAGCCTTATGTTACTATTTCAGAAGCCGAATTCCTAGAAGCATTTTTTGAAGTGCGTAATAAACTCAATAAACTTTGTTTAATTCAAATTGATAAGTAAGATGGAATGGATAAGTGTAAAAGATAGATTGCCCGAAAACGATGATGAAGTTTTGATTTATGTAGGTATAGACATAGTTCAAGCCTATTTATTGAATGGGTATTGGAAAGGTTCTGTTTTAGTTACTGACAATATGAATGATGGTTATGTATTAAATAGAACAATTTGCAAACAAGGCGATCATTTTGACTTTGTAACACATTGGATGCCGTTACCTAACCCTCCTATTAAAGATTAACCCCAATGCCTCTAATCAGGGGCATTTTTTTACTATATTTGCCACAACATCACTTTGAATAGTATTCTTAGCCAGACGCTCCTTTAATCGGGAGCGTTTCTATTTTACACCAATCGACCAACATTTAATTTTAATCGTTGAACTAAACTTTTTGACTTTTATTTATGTTAAATTGGGAAAACGTTGTATATTTGCTCTTGTAATGAGGTGAGATACATTACGATACATACCGGAAAATATTATACAAAATCCTATCAGGAAGCTATATCTCACATTACTAGCGACTTGATGGGATTTTTGCATTTAATCAACTTTATATGGCTGAAAATAAAAATACAATTGTTGTTTACGCTGATTGGATTAGTCAGTTTGAAGACCTTACAGATGAAGAAGCTGGAAAACTTATAAAACACTTCTTTAGATATATTAATGATCTTAATCCTGTATCAGATAGATTAACTGAATTATTGTTTACGCCTATAAAACAATCGTTAAAACGCGATTTGATGAAGTGGGAACAAAAGAAAGTCGGCAGGAGCGATAGCGGTAGGCTAGGGAATTTAAAACGTTGGAATAGTGATTTATACGACAAAGTAATTGCTAATGAATTAACTATTGAAGACGCTGAAAACATCGCAAATAATCGCAAACAGTCGCATAGCGATTATTTGCGACAAAAAGAATCGCAAATAATCGCAAACATCGCTGTAACTGATACTGTAAGTGTTACTGTTAATGATATTCTTTTAGAAAAAGAAACAAAAGAGAATCCGTTGTTTGAATCATTTTGGAATGCCTATGATAAGAAAGTTGAAAAAGTAAAATGCGAAATCAAATTTAATAAATTGGCAAAAAAAGATATTGAAAAGATTTTTGAAGCTTTGCCGATTTATATAAAATCAACTCCTGATATCCAATTTCGTAAAAATCCTTTGACATGGTTAAATGGAAAATGTTGGAATGATGAGTTGTCAGTAGCTCCCGAATCAAAACCAAAACCGATTTACACAATGGCATCACCAATACTTTAACGATTATGGATAAAATAATATTTGCGTGGGAAAAAATATACACCAACAAAACAAGCGGAACCGCAAAAGCGCAATGCCCGGAATGTATCGACAAGCGAACAAACAAAAAAGACAAAAGTCTGTCAGTAAATTTTACAAACGGATTGGCGTTTTGTCATTATTGCAGCGCGATTTCATTCAGAGATTCAATCGAGAAAAAAACAGAATCACTAAACTACAAGCTACCAGTTCAGACTTGGCGCAATTACACGCAGCTTTCTGTTCCGATGGTAAAATGGTTGGAGGGGAGAAAGATCCAACAATCAACTGCCATTTATTTTGGGCTGACAGAGGAAAAATATTATCAGCCAGCAAAAGGCAAAGAAGTTAATAATATCGTTTTTAATTATTTCGAGGGCGAAACCCTGATTAATAAAAAATACAGATCAGGCGATAAGAAATTTACGCAATCCAAAGAGGCAAAAAGTATTTTCTACAATATCAATTCAATCATTGGGCATGATGAAGCTTGGATTGTCGAGGGCGAAATAGATTGTCTTTCGATGTATGAAATCGGAATTAAAAATTGTATCTCAATTCCAAACGGTGCAAACGACAACGATAACTACTGGGTTAACTCCGAAAAGTATCTGAAAGACATTAAGAAATTCTATATATGCACCGATAATGACGACAAAGGAAACGATGTAGCGGAAAAGATAGCCCATAGGCTTGGAAAGTGGAAATGCGAAAGAGTGTTATTTAAAGGCAAAGACGCTAATGAAGACCTCGTAACACTAGACTTAGAAAAAAGTGTCTTAAATCGCATACAGTACCCTGTAAGCGGCACGTTTAAAGTAAATGATGTTTACGACGACATATTAAATCTATATGATAACGGTTTCCCTGATACATTTTACCCTAAACATAGATGTTTTGGAGACTTGAAAAAGGTATTTTCAGTTATGCGAGGGCATTTGATTACAGGCACAGGAATACCATCGCATGGTAAATCAAATTTTACTGAGTGGTACGTTCTAAATTTGATTAAAGATTACGATTTAAAGGCTTCTTTTTTCAGCCCTGAGCATCACCCATTGCACCTGCATCAATCGACATTCATTCAAAAGACTTTCGGTAAGAACTTTTTTAATGAAGTGGCCGGAACTCCGAGAATATCAAAACAAGAAATAGCCAAATATGCGGAATGGGCGAATGAAAAGATTTATCTAACCTGCCCTGACAATGGCGAGCGTCCGACTTGGAATTGGCTTTTAGAAAAGTTCAAAGAGCAAATGGTAACTTATGGTATTGATATTTTTGTAATAGATGCTTTTAATAAATTGGAGTTCGACGAAAAAGGAAACAAGCTCGATTTAATCAATAGCACCCTAACCAAACTGACTTCATTTGCTCAGATAAATAACGTAATGATATTCCTGATTGCGCACCCTACCAAGATGAGCAAGAACGCAACAGGACAATATGAAATGCCATCGCTTTATGATGTTTCTGGTTCATCTGACTTTCGCAACCAAACTCACGACGGTTTTTGTATTTACAGATTCTTTGGGGATGATGCAGGAACCAAGTTTATAAACCTAAAAACCAAAATGTCTTTTCAAGGCGAGATTGGTGCAAGCGTTGATTTTGATTATCATTTACCATCTGGTAGGTATTACGAGAAAGGAACAAGCGAACCGACTTTTAATTTGATTGATTGGGATATTGAATCACCCGAACCAAAAACACCGCTTGCGACTTTAGTCGAGGCTTTTGATTTAGAGCCGATGGAATTATTAGAAGATGATGAATTTAACGGAGTGCCTTTTTAAAAAATATAAATTATGAAAGAAACAACAGCAAGCACTTTTGTAGAAATAACGTGCGAATGCCCATATTGCGAGGCTTACTTAGATATTTTTGACAATGACCATGTGAAAGAATCTTTATACGGATTAAGAGCCGAAAAATGCGATTTAGAAATACAATGCAATGAGTGTAAAGAAACTTTTATAGTAACTGACATTTGTTATTAATTATGAATCACACACTACAAATCAAACCGTTATCGGTTAACGAGGCTTTTAAAGGCAAAAAATACCGTACTGATAAATATGATTGCTTCATTTCAAATATGATGAAGTTGCTGCCGAAAACTATTGTTATTCCTGATGAAGAAAACATAAAGCTAGCAATTGAATTTGGTTTTAGTTCCAAAGCCAGCGATATAGATAACTGTTGTAAAAGTTTTATTGATTGTTTGGTTAAGCGTTACAAAGTTGATGATCGCCACATATACGAGCTTCACGTGTTCAAAGCGATAGTTAAAAAAGGTCAGGAGTATATTAAGTTTCGGATTTATTAATATTTAATTTAAAATAGTTTGATGTTTAAATTTAATAACTATATTTGCCTACATAAAATAAAAACAGCGATTATGTTTATTACACTAACACTCGGAATTGAAGATATTACAGTCCTAAAAAAAGCTTTAAAAGTAGCTAAGGCCCGAAAGAAATTAGAAGCCCGGCATCACCTCAAAAAAGGATTCGAAGATAATTGGAAAGTAAAATCCGACTTCGTAAACCAAATAGATCAATTAGAACATTATTTACACTACTTAACTAAATAGATTATGGAAACAGATTACTTAGAATTCTTAGAGAAAAAGATCGTAGTTGCTAAGGACTATGGGACCGACATCGAACCCGAAAGCATTAACCCGTTATTATTAGATCATCAAAAAGACATTGTTCATTGGTCAATATCAGGAGGTCGCAGAGCTATATTCGCCAGCTTTGGATTAGGTAAAACAATGATGCAACTTGAAATAGCAGTCCAAGTTACCAAACTAACAGATAAGCCTTTTTTGATCGTAATGCCATTGGGAGTAGTAGGAGAGTTTAGAGATGATTTAGCTTTTTTATATCCTGAAAAAGAAATAAAGTACATTACCGATTCTGATACAATAGACTCCGTAAATAAAGAAATAATATACGTTACAAATTACGAGAGAATCAGAAAAGGAGATGTGACTGCTGAATTCTTTGGAGGCGTTTCATTTGATGAGGCTAGTATTTTGAGAAACCTAAAAACCGAAACAACAAACTACGTTTTAAAGCATTTTAGCAAAGTTCACTACCGATTTGTAGCAACTGCAACTCCAACTCCAAATGACTTTATTGAGATACTTAATTATGCCGATTACTTAGGTGTTATTGATAGAGGTCACGCATTAACGAGATTCTTTCAAAGAGATTCAACTAAAGCCGGACATCTTACTTTATACGATAATAAAAAAGAAGAGTTTTGGAAATGGGTTAGCTCGTGGGCAGTATTCATAAACAAGCCTTCTGATCTTGGTTATGATGATACAGGTTATTTACTGCCTAAACTTAACTTTAATGAAATATTAGTTGAAAACATTACAGGTAACGAGATCCGAAATAAACGAGGCGAGATCGTAATGTTTAAAGACAATACTAAATCTTTAATTGATGTTAGCCGGGAAAAGTCAGAATCAATAGATATTAGAATTAACAAAGCATTTGAGATAGTAAATCAGCAACCTGATGATAATTGGATACTTTGGCACCATTTAGAAGCTGAAAGGTCAGAATTAAACCGAAAGTTTAAAGACTTCAAAATTAAATCGGTTTACGGATCGCAAACAAATGCGGAAAAGGAAAGTTTATTGATTGACTTCAAACACAACCAATATCAAATACTTTCAACTAAACCTAAGATTGCAGGTTCCGGGTGCAACTTCCAACATGCTTGTAATAATATGGTATTTGTCGGAATTGATTATAAATTCAATGACTTTATACAGGCCATTCACAGATGTTACAGGTTTAAGCAGACAAAAGAAGTTAACGTTTATGCTATCTATACTCAAAACGAGCAAGATGTTTTAAAAGCATTAAAAGACAAGTGGAGAAAGCATATTGAACTACAAACCGAAATGATAAACCTAGTTAGAGAATACGGACTTAACACTGATAAAATTAAAAGCGATATGAAAAGACAAATATTTAAAAATAGAAGACAATCACAAATAGGTGGCGCAACCGTATTTAATGAAGATACCGTAGCTATCCACCAAGAGATGGATGATAATTCAACAGATATGATTTTGACTTCAATACCTTTTGGAGATCATTATGAGTATTCAGACAATTATAATGACATGGGGCATAATCATGGAAACGAAGAATTTTTTAAACAAATGGACTTCTTAACTCCAAATCTTTTAAGAACACTTAAACCAGGAAAGGTTGCTGCAATTCATGTAAAAGATAGAATCCGTTATTCATATCAAAATGGAACTTCATTTACTACAATAGATGATTTTAGCGGAAAAACAGTAGCTCACTTTGTTAAGCATGGTTTTTACTTATGTGGTAAAATAACAATCACAACAGATGTAGTTCGTGAAAACAATCAAACATATCGTTTAGGATGGTCCGAACAATGCAAAGACGCTACTAAGATGGGGGTAGGTTTGCCAGAATACGTTTTGTTATTCAGAAAAAAACCAAGTGAAATGAATAATGCTTATGCAGATGAACCATGTTTAAAAACCAAAGAAGAATATCCTATTGACAATTGGCAGTTAGATGCTCACGCATATTGGAAATCGTCAGGTGATAGATTTATGAGTTCAGAAGAGCTAACAACATCTGAAATGAGTACGATCTTTAATAAGTGGAAACAGTTTGATAAAAATAACATCTACAACTTTGAACATCATTTGAAAGTATGTCAGGATCTAGAATCATCTGGGCGTTTAAGTAGATTATTTATGACAATACCACCTCACTCAAATACTGATATGGTATGGACTGATATAAACAGAATGAATACTTTGAATACTAACCAGGCAAACCGTAAAAAAGAAAAGCATATTTGTCCTTTGCAACTTGATATTATTACAAGGCTTATAAATAGATTTACAATGAAAGGTGATGTTGTAGATGATCCGTTTGGAGGTCTTTTTTCAACAGCTTACAAAGCTTTAGAAATGGAACGTAAAGCTATATCGACAGAGCTTAATCCTGAATACTATGACGATGGTTTATTCTATCTTAAATCAATAGAATATAAAATAAATGTACCTACTTTATTTGATTTATTATAATGAAAGGCGGTAAAAGAATAGGAGCAGGTCGGCCAAAGTCGGCAGCTCCGTATCGCTATGTAACTGTTAGAATTAATCCTGATCTATACGATGAGTTCAAATTAATGGCAGAGCGTTTTAAATCTAAAATCAATGGCAAAAACTAGATCAAAAGATGGAACAGAATACGATATAAACAAAATCATCGAAGAACGGAATAAATTATTGTGAGTGGAAATAATCCGAAACGATTGGAAGAATTACAGGATAAGATATTATATTTTTATTACGGTATAAAATAACTATCTTTGAAACTCATAATCAAGATTTTTGCAGCCCAAAGAGTAATTATTATTCTAAGGGCTGTTTTTGTATATTTGTATTAAAATTATGTTATGGCAGGAAGACCTAAAAATATTGAATCTCCAGATAAACTACACGAATATTTTTTAACGTACGAAAAGGAAACGAAAAACAATCCTTTTATTATTAAGGATTGGGTAGGGGGTATGGCAAAAGAAGTGGTTAGAGAAAAAGAAAGACCTTTGACGATGGAGGGTTTTTCTTGTTGGTTATATGATAAAGGATATTTAAATTCTTTGTCTAATTATATGGCAAATAGTAATAACGCCTATGATGAATTTTCAAGTATCTGTTCGCATATAAAAGAACGTATCAGGAAAGATCAGATTGAGGGTGGTATGTCAGGTCAATTTAACCCATCAATAACCCAGCGATTAAACAACCTAGCCGAAAACACTAAAACCGAATTAAGCGGTGGCTTAAACGTTCCTACACTTCCAGATATTGGCAACAGAAAATAAATACAAATACTCAAAAGCATATTTTAAGATTTTGGATTTGATAATGTCGAATCCAAAAGAAACTGTCTTTGTTATTCGTGGAGGTCAAGGAGCTAGTAAGACTATATCTATTTTAGGGCTTCTGATTCAATCGTTGTTATCATCAACAAAAGAAGTATCTGTTATATCTTCTGAGTTGTCTAAGATGAAGCGAACGGTTATTAGGGATTATAAAAAGATAGCTAAGGATTGGGGCGCATTAAGAAATGATGACTTCAATAGATCCGAAAGTAAACACGAATATCCAAACGATAGTTACATTGATTTTTTAGGGGCCGATGTTAATGACATTGGTAAAGGTTTTAGGCGCGATATTGTTTATATCAATGAGGCTGATAAGATGGATATTGATACGGCTGTACAGTTTATATCTAGGGCGGGATTAACCATTATCGATTACAACCCTGATAGTTTATTTTGGGGAGATGATTACATCAACGAAAATAACTTCATCACTCTTACTTTTGAAGATAACGAGTACCTTCCTAAAAGCGAAGTCGATTCTATTTTAGATTACAAGACTAAAGGCTTTCACAATCCTGATTTACCTTTTGAACTATTATTTAAAGAAGAAAATATAAAGAGTTCGTATTGGTCGAATAAGTGGAGGGTGTACGGTTTAGGAATGGTCGGCTCATTAGATGGTGTTGTATTCGATAACTGGGCGCAAATAGATGAGATTCCAAGCGATGCTCGTTTACTTGGCTACGGTTTAGATTTTGGGTATTCTAATGATCCGACAGCGATAGTTGAAGTTTGGAAATGGAATGATAAGCGAATATTAAACGAGATATGTTATCGTAAAGCATTAAGTAATAAAGAGATTGCAAAGTATATCACAACGTTAATGCCGTGTTATTGCGATAGTGCCGAGCCTAAAAGTATTGCAGAGCTTCAAGATTTAGGAATCAATGCGGAGGCAGTTACCAAAGGCCCTGATTCAATCAATTACGGGATTCAAATAATGCAGGAGTATAATTATTTAATCACTAAAAAGTCGGTTAATTTGATAAATGAATTTCAAAAATACACTTGGAAGAAAGACAAAAGAACCAATGACAAAATCAATAAACCAATTGACAATTGGAATCACGCAATAGACGCAACACGTTACCACGAGATGGAAACAATCAACATAGGAGGAAGCATATGTTTAACCTAACAGAATTAAAAACAGGCGATTTTATAGACGTTTGCAGTTACTTCGATACGATGGAGGGTAACGAGGAATTAATAACTAAGTTCTTCAATACTTTAATCGGTCGTTTACCAGAATCAGAAAGTGAATGCTTAGAAATTATAAGTAACTTTGCGAATCAGATTACCGAAATAAAAGAATCGTTTGAATTCATTTATAACCCGCCATCATTACCAAGCTCAACAGAAGCGAAAAGAGAAACGATAGGCGATGAATACAGAAAAGAATTTTCGTTGATGTATGGGGGCTACGTTTCATTAGTTGTATTAGTTTGTCAAAAGCTAAACTATAATCCAGATCAGATTAAAGAAATAAAAACGCAGGACTTTTTATTTTGGGCTAATTATTTCCTGCATCATCAATTTGTTGAAAATATAAAATAATGACAAACCTATCCGAAGTTACAAACTACATAGTTAACAGATTTGATCAGGATGAAATGGTTAATACAATCGCTTTATCTGATAATTCAATTATCGATACTAAGAAAGAGAATATTTATCCGTTGGTAACTATTTCATTTAATGGGACCGAGATTGAAGAAGCTACCGATATAGCTTTAAAAAAATACGACTTCACTATTTCCGTTTTGCAACAACGCGATTCAAACCGAAAAGTTAAGCCATCAAAGCTAATGGAGGAAACGAATTGGATTGATAACATGAATGAGTGTGATTCAATTTGCACCAACTTCATAAACTACATTAGGCGAATGGAATTAGATAATCTTAATGTTGATTCACTTTCTATATTAGAGCCTTTGCAAAACTATGGAGGTGCAAACCTTGATGGGTTCAGATTCGATATTACTTTGTCAATTCCTAATACTTGGTATTGTGGCTAGTTCAGAAAGCGTAGTTGACGCGTATAATCAAGGGCGTAAGACAAAAGAACAAGAGGCAATTGATGCCGAGTTCGAGCGTTTAAAACAGCTTAGAAAAACTGCATCATACATTATTAAAGAATCTAAAAAAGATGCTCACGTTGACACGGGTAGACTTAAGAGATCGATTAATTACGTTATTGCGTTAGATGGAGTATTTACATTTACTGAGGTATTTTATGGCCAGTTTCATGACAATTCAAAGTTAGAAGAAAACATAAAACAATATTGGGATTCAAACGAGCCTTTTAATTTAATTTATACTGATGATAATGGGCAGCCTTATCAAACGGTTAAGAGATATAAAAGCGGGCGTACTTCTGTAAATGTAGTTCCAAATAAAAAAGCGGCTAAAGCTATAAACGATACTTTAGGTCGTTATGGATTAAAACAAAAAATAGGAAGTGTAAGGGATTTTATAAAAAGGATTAAAGAAATAAATTCCGGCAAACTAAAAGATTTTAAAGATGGCGAAAAGGAGAACTAAAGCGCAGATTGAATCTGATTTAATAATTAAAGAAAACCTTAATTTGATAGGCGAGCAAATATATAAAGAAGCTAAAAAAAGAACTCGCGTACTTACGGGATCATTAAAAAAATCAATTAACTACAATGTAAAGCCAGACACTACTTTAAACTTTTATCAAAACTACTACGGTAAAGACGTACATCCGACAAAGCAATATGATAAAGGTGAGCCTGATGCGTTGTTAATAGTTATAAAAGAGTTATTACCGGCGGGGATAAAAGTCATTAAAAAAGACTTAATGGAAAGCGTTTTATATAATTATGAAAATGCTAAAGAATATAGGAAAAAGAATGGAACATCTAAATAACCCGCTAATATCTTAGTGGGTTTTTTATTACCTTTGCTTTGAATGTGAAGATACATTTTACCTATGGCAATTACTCCAACTACGATTACAACCGAAGATCAAATATATCTTTGCGGTTCTCCGATAAACTTGCGAATTAAAAACCTTGCGCAAGATTCTACAATTCAATCAGTACAATGCGAACTTTACATTTGGTCAGGTGCTTTAAACGCGCCTCCATCATTGGCTAGTTATACATTAGTTGCTGATAAAGTAAGCGCAAACGACGATTATATTAACTTTCAAATAGCGGAAATTATAGCAAGCCATATCAACGGCACTAAATTCGCGTGGATTAGTGGTGATAACGCACCATCAATAGCTGGCGAAGGCGTATTTTTTCAATGCAAATACCAAGTTACAAGCGCGACAGTTGAAGCCCCTGTAACAATGGTTACTAATTTCGCTACTATGGGTTATAGATACGACTTTGAACAAGTGGGGGAGGTAGCTTTATCTTCAAATAAGCAGCCTTACTTGGGATTATTACCTATTAACTATAACCGATATTATAACGGAGGAATAAAATATTTCACTCGTTATTTCGACTTTACTAAAACATTAGGTACTTGCACTTCTGAAAACATAATCCTATCTACGGTTAACACACCAGCAACCACAAAATGCCAATTAGGCGATAAATATTTAGTAGTGTATATTAACCGTTTAGGGTTGTGGGATTACTTCACTCCATTTGGTAAAGCGATTAAATCAGTTAAGTTAAGTAGCGAAACTAATCCAAGATTATATCGTAATCCAAACAGTATTAATAACTCAGTTAATCATTCTAAGAATAGACAGATTGAAACAAGCGATCAAAGCTATGTTTTAAACACAGGCGATTTAACGGAATTAATGACTGACCAAGTTGAAGAAGTTATTTATTCTCCATTAGTTTATCTTGTTGAATTCACAGGCGAACAATATACGGTAATTCAAGAGGGGTTAACGGTAGATAGCACTTTAGTAACAGTTGATTCAACTATTTATACAGTTGACAACGAAACAATAACTCATGCTGACTTAGGTTATTACTCAACATTTAAGCAAATTCCTGTTACTTGCTCAACTGATAATTTCGTTAAAAAAACAAGGCTTAACGATAAGGCAAAAATTAATTACGATTTGAGTTTTGATGTTACTATGGGTAGAATAAATAATTTAAGGTAAATGACAGATATAATAATGCAAGGAATAATCGGAAGCTTTTTGTTTGTAATTATAATTGCAATGATTTTAACAGTAGTCGGAATAATAGGAATGCGTGAAGACGAAAATATTTACAAGTAATGAACTTACAAACTGAAATCTATATTTCAATAGACGGCAATAATTATTATAAGATTGACTTATCTAAAAACGAGTCGATCCAAATGAAGTATATTCTTAAGGATACAACAGATTTAAGTAAAGTGTTTTCCGCTTATAGTTTATCGTTTACTTTTCCCGGGACATTAAACAATCAAAAGATATTCGGGTTCGTTGGTAATACAAAAGTTGCCAAATCACAAACTAGTAATGTTTTTGCTTGTAAAATTTATTCCAATGGATTGCTATTTCAAACAGGCAAATTAAAGCTTACTGAAATACGCGAGGACAGCGGAATAGTAAAATCATTTACGGCCAACTTTACTACTACAATGCTATCATTAACCCAGCGTATGGGCGATGATACGATCAACACCTTGCCTACATCACCTGTTTATATTTCATGGACTCCTAACGATGTATTTGATTCAGTTTCGTCAATTAAACAAGCTGCAACGGAACCAAGAGCGGGTATTAAATCAAAGTACTACACGCCTTTAATATCTCGTAATAGAATATTTCAAAGAAGATTAAATACAGCGACTAACTATTTAGACAATGTAGCTTATGTTGCGGGAGCTGACCCGTTAAGTACTAAAACATTAAAGACTTCTGAACTTAGGCCAGCGATTCAAGGACGTTCTATAATCGACATGATTAAGGCAAAGTACAACCTTGATATTGAAATGCCTTTAGAGCAAACTGCAGAGTATAACGATTGGTATATTTACGGTAATGCAGAAGCTATATCTTCAAATACTATTCACGACATTGATTTAGTTAGTCCTTTAGGTTTATCAGTAGTTAGTCAAAATGATGATGCAGGGGGCGATGGTTTGCCATCTCAACCACGATACACAACTACTTTAGATTTATCAACTAATAAGTTTACTGTAATTCAAAATAACACTTTTCATCCTGATAGATGGGGAGGGGACTTTCAATTAAATATAGTTTTGAATGGAGTTATTGTTTTAGATGATTCTGGAACAAGTGATTTTTTAATTGTAGTAAAAAGATATGATGATGCAGTTCTTTATGGCGGAACATTTACTTCTGTCGGAAATACTTGTAGTGCCGAAATAAATATTACCGATGATATGTTTTTAGCGGGTACTTTAGTATTCTCAATTCAGATAGCGCCTAAACAAGTATCCACATGGTCAACAATGGATGTATTCACTATTCAAGAGTATTACCATCATTATATTTTTGCGGGTTTTAACTCTGTTGAGCGCAGAAAATGGAAGTATTTAAGCTCGATGAATAATAATAGTTCTAATTCAGGGGGCGGATCAATTGATTTATACCATGCAATACCGGAAACTAAATGCGTTGACTTCTTAAACAGCTTCTTTAAGACGTTTAATATATCTGTTTTTGATGCTGCTCCTAATAATGATAAGTTATTTTGGCTTACTCCAAAAGATTTGCTAGTTAATAACTTGGCTTATTCTAAAAAAGTAGTTGATTATACGCCTTATGTAGTTTCAAAATCAATAACAAAAAAGATTGCAGCCGATTATAATTACTATAATTTCAAACATAAGACATCAAAATATAAATCTAATGCTGATTATTTAGCTACTCATGGTTTAGAATTCGGGCAAACTACATGGCCGTCAATTAAACCTACTCATGATTTAAACGAATTCAAAGTTGAAACAGGTTTTTGCATTTTGCCAGCAGTCCCCATATCAGGTATGGCTGATGAATTTACTTCTTATGGCTTTACAAGCGATGCCCCGGAAGTATTAACCGGGGGCGAATTAAGATATAAACCAAACAATGAAGATTTAACTATGTTCTTTGCTTGCGGCATAAGGTCTCTAGGCCTTTGGATACCTGTTTTTGGTGGTGGAGGATTTTTTACAACAGAAGATAAGTTTTTAGGATTTCAAAAAACTAAAGCAGACGGCTCTTTGGTTACAATGCCGTTAAAATCATATATCAAAACAAGCCCTGTACATCCTAACGGTTTTAGTTTTGGGTTTAGTTTAATTCAAGAATCTGTTTTAAGATCATTGTATTATGACTTCTATAAAACTCAAACAGAAAGACTATTGAGCCCTAGTACTTTACAATGGACACATTCCCTGCAATTACCCGCGAGTGAGTTGGTATTGAATTATGCAACTACTTTAGCGGGTATGTCGCAGGTGCCTGATGGATTCCGTTTACAAAACGAGATTATAATTCAAGAAGAGCGATTTTCAATTATAGATTCTCAAATAGATATTACAACAGGCAAATCAACTATGAACCTACTTAATTTTTAATAATGGCAGACGATACTACTAAGGAAAAAATTATAATTGACGTACAAACTAATGCGGATGAGGCGGCAAAGGATGTAAATAAGCTAAGCGCATCGATAACTAAAACAACTGATAGCGCAAAGGATTTAGACAAGACTTTTGACGAAGTTTACGAGGGGATGAAGCCTTTAACCGCTAGAATGGGAGAGGCAGAGGACAGGCTTTATGAGTTGGCTTTAGCTGGTAAAACTGCTTCTGATGAATATCAAGGATTATTAGCTAAAGTAGCAGAATACAAAAAGACTCAACAGGAAACCGATAGGGTAGTTGATGCAGCAGCTACCACAATGGCTCAAAAGTTAGGTGGAGCAAGTCAATTAGCAGCTACTGCGGTACAAGGGGCTACTGCTTCTATGGCTTTATTTGGCGATCAGTCAGAAGATACTGAAAAGCTATTGTTGAAAGTTCAATCTGCTATGGCTTTTGCTGATGCTATCAGTAGCATTTCTGAAATGGGTGGTCAATGGAGAGTTCTTAAAGCTGCTGTTTTAGAAAATTCAATAGTTACAAAAGCAAATGCTGCTGCAACAGGATTAGCGGCAATGGCTCAAAAGTTATTTACAGGATCTGTTAATACTTCAACAACTAGCTTTAAAGTTTTAAAAGGCGCAATTGCTGGATTAGGTATAGGGCTATTAATTACAGGATTAATTTATGTAGTTAATAATTTCGATAAGCTTAAGAAAACGGTTGAAAATGTAATACCTGGATTATCAAAGGTTGCTGACTTTATAGGCGATGTAGTAAATGCAGTTACTGACTTTATAGGGGTTACTTCTGACGCTGATAGGGCTATCGACAGAATGAAAGCTAATGCAGATAAGTCTTTAGCCTTAAATAAGAAGTTCTTAGACGAACATGGGAGCCAATTAGATGAATACACTAAGCAGAAACTTGCAGCAGTTGATGATTACCACAACCTATTAAAAGAAGATGGAGCTAATCAGGTTGCTTTAAATCAAGAGTTAAGTAGGAAGTTAGCTAAGATTGATAAAGACCGTCAAGACGAGATCGATAAAAATAGAGAAGAAGCCGCTAAAAAAGCAAAGGACGCGCAAGACAAGATTAATGCAGCCGCTAAAGCTAAGCAGGATAAAATTGATGCAGATGCTAAAGCAAAAAGAGATAAGGAAGCCGCTGAATTAGAAGCTGCGAAAGAAGCGGCTCGAAAAGCAACAGAAGCATTATTATCGGAAGTTAATAAATCGATTGATGAAGCTACTGAAAAGGGTATTGAGGGAAGCTTATCTGCCCAGGAAGTTGAAATCAGAAATATAAAAGACGCATATTTCCAAAAGATTGAATTAGCTAAACAATTTGGAAAAGATACGGTTGCGTTAGAAGATGCCCAAGCGAATGAAATAAATGAGGTTAATCTAAAGTATCAAAAGGAAAGGTATGATGTTGAAGAAGAAGCAAGGCAAAAAAGACTTAATGCGGAAAAAGAAGCGTTAGAGCAGAAAAGAGCTATTCAAAACGCAGAATTTGACTTAGCCACCCAAAGTATCGCTTTAGTAAAAGATTTATTTGGAAAAAATAAAGCCGTTCAAAAAGCGGCTATTATTGCAGATGGCGCAGTCGCTTTAGGCAAGATCGCGGTTAATACTGTTACTCAGGTAAGCGAAGACAACAAAGCAAGCCCATTAACATTTGGGTTACCGTGGTCTGGTATACATTTGGCGGGCGGTATTGTTGGAGCTGCCTCAGTGGTATCTAGCACAAGTAAAGCATTGCAAGCATTGGGAGGTGGCTCGGCTCCAAGCGCACCAAGTTTGCCGGGCGCATCGGGAGGTGTTAACGCAAGCCCTCAAACCGGATTCCAAGCGAGTAGTGAGAACCAAATAGCAACTTCGATAAATGGCGCGAATAAAACATTACCTCCTATTAAGACTTATGTCGTTTCTAGTGATGTAACTACGGCTCAAGGGCTAGACGCTGCTTTAGTTTCTGATAATTCTTTTGGGGGTAAAGTTGGAGGTTAAAGAAAAATAATTATATTTGATTATTGGAAGTCGGAAGCCAATAAGTTGAAAACATTATTAAGACTCTTAGGAAGTGCCGACTCACTTTCTTCGGGTCTTTTTTAATTTATAAATTATGGAAGTAGATTTTTGTATGAGTAAAAACAAACTAGAAAAAAACATAGCATTATTAAATTTTAATCCTAAGTTTAAAAAGTTCGATATTTGCAAAAAGTGGAAATGGAATTTAAACGGAACTTATGCCGAAGATAATCCTAACACTTTTGAAGTGGTTATAATTGATGAAGTGAGCATAAATATAAGAAGCAATAGTATTGATTCAACTTATGTTATAGTAGGTTTAAAAAAAACAAGTGGGGCTTGGGTACATGATGATTTTTTGGAATTTATAAAAGAGGCAACAGAAGAAGATTTAAAAGATTTTTACTAAAATATTAAAACAAACAGCCATGAAAAAACTATTATTATTATCCTTATTGTCTGTTATGGCAATCGGATGCAGTCCAGAATCATCAACATCAACAAGTAAAAAAACAGAAGTAGTAACTTCAAATAATTTTACTGTTAATGTCGTTTCAGAAAAACAAAGAACTACAACAGATAATATTTGGAGTGATTGGGATACTACCGTTACAACAAAGTCATTCACTTGGGATAATTCAAAAAACGAATTCACTTTTAATTATACAGATGGAACAAACGAAGTTCATAATGATTTTGTGAAAGTTGGCAACGTATTTACTTGGGATTTTGCCGAATCAGGAGTACATTATAAGTACATTATAAACTTCGATGATTACAATAATGTTATAGCTAATATGTATCAGGATGGGTATATTTCAAAAGAGGCGATTTTTATAGTTCAATAATATGACGGTACACGACATGGTAATTGGTAAAACATATATTATTCACGGCAAAGAGTATGTTTGTACCGATAAAGGTTTATTATCAAATGGTAGTCAAGAAGCTTATTTTAAATGCAGGACGGCAGATGACAAGGAAGAAATTAGTGGAACAAGTCCTACAATGAATCTAACCGTATTTCAAGTTAGCGAAAAATGATTAACTTTACTTTAAGATTATAACTTTAAAGAAAGGAGAAAACTATCCACTAAGCGTAATAATTAATTTTATTACGCTTTTTTATTTTGTTTAACAAAAAGTTGTATTTTTGTTTCAAATAAAGTATGTGATGACGCATATTACCCTTAACAAGATATTACAAAAAGACTGATCCATTGATTTGGGTTGGTCTTTTTGCGTTTATACCTATATGAAAACATACAGACTTACAAGGCCAGAAGATTACAAAGGACTAATGAAAGTTAGTCTTGTTGATGATCCTGCTATTCAATCAAACTTAATGGCGTTTTCAGAAGAAAAAGAATTCATTTTTTCAGATGAAGAACAAAAGATTATCTACGCCCCCGCATTAATTCCAAATAAACTAATCTTTCGTAAAAACATTAATGGCGAACCTGCTAATGTTTACTTCGATGCACAGACGATAAAAGATTTGCACATTGACGGTATGCGTAATAATTACGATAACAAAGTAAATCTTAATCATCAATCAAATGATACTGATGGAGTCTTTTGTTTTGAACAATGGATTATAGAAGATGCAGTTAACGATAAATCTGTAAAACTTGGATTTGAATTACCTGTTGGTACTTTAATGAAAGGTTATAAAATAGATAACGACCAAGTTTGGTCTGATATAAAAGACGGCAAGTTAAAAGGCTTATCAATCGAAGGGCAACTATTCCCAGAAGAACAAAAACAAGTAACATTTAATAAAGAGGACATGAATAAAAAAAGCCTTTGGGCGATGGCAGTTGAAAAGTTCAAAGAGACTTTTAATTTCTCCGCCATGACAAACT
>Ga0193692_1000053_pt1 | contig 33448 bp, 40 predicted proteins | sample L3a1metaG_FD_144917 | JGI IMG/M metagenome (GOLD analysis project Ga0193692, IMG submission 144917) | Soil microbial communities from a riparian zone of the East river system, Colorado, United States - L3a1 | ecosystem: Environmental > Terrestrial > Soil > Riparian zone | place: USA: East River... | reverse complement strand
CGAGAGACGGCTCGCAGTGCCTCCCGTCCGTGGCGGCCAAGGTATTGAAGGTCCACCACGCCGATGACCCGTGGGTCGAATCGTTCTGCGAGTTCAAGCAGCTGGAGAAGGTGGACCAGTTCCTCTCGGTGTGGTTGAAAGAGCAGAGGAACGGCAGGCTGTACACGCACTTCAACCAGACGGGTACGGCCACGGGCAGGCTTAGCAGCAGCGACCCGGTGAACCTCCAGAACGTCCCGAGCCGAGGCCACTACGGCTCGCTCATCCGGGGCCTGTTCGTGGCGCCGCCCGGGTACATGTTCGTGGATGGCGACTTCAACCAAATCGAGCCACGGCTAATGGCGCACTTCTCCGGCGACCCGAAGATGCTGGAGGCGTTCTGGGACAAGGTGGACATCTATGAGCAAGCTACTGTGGGTGTACTTGGAAAGCGCTATCCGAAGGGTACACCGGAGCGGCAGCTCGTACGTACCTGCTTCCTCGCGCTGGCGTACGGCGCGCAGCCGCCGAAGATTCGGAACAATCTCGCGGAGGAGGGATTCCGGTTCCCGCTGAAGAAGGTCGAGGAGGCGTACGACGGCATCATCAACCTCTACTCCGTGTTCTGGGAGTGGAAGGACGCGGCAATCTCGGAAGGCCGGTCGCTGGGGTATGTTACTACCATCGCCGGTCACCGCAGGCACATCGACTTCTCAGAGAGCTGGAAGGCGGAGCGGCAGGCGGTGAACAGTAAGATTCAGGGGAGCGCGGCAGACATCTGCCAGGACACCCTGGTAGAAGTGGCCCGCCAGCTCCCGCACTGGAAGGCGTGCGCAGCCGTCCACGACGAGGGCTTGTACCTCGTCCGGGAGGAGGGCTTCCCGCACTCCGAGCTGATGCAGTTCCGCCACATCGCAGAGGGAATGTCCGAGAAGTACAAGCTACGAGTGCCCATCGTCTTCGAACCGAAGATGGTGCGGAGCTGGAAGGAAGCCAAGTGAGCCAACGAATCGAGCAGGGCCAGCCCGGGGACTTCGATAACCTCTACATCGTGGTCTGCACCGACTTCCACCAGAGCATGGGTCCCATGCTCGGTCAAGAGCTGGCCGACAAGGTGGCAAAGCAGCTGACGAAGGATAGCCGCTGCACCTTCCGGTCCGTGCCGTTCGAGAGCGTCGTGCGTCAGATGCCGACGCTCGCGGAGGGCGACCCCCGGGCGCAGGCGGGCCGGGGCAACACCAACGAGTACACGGGAGGACAGTACCTATGAACTGGTTCGAGGTTGCAACTGCGGTCTGGGTCGGCACGTCGGCGGCGAGCCTGACGCTCGGCGGGAGCATGCTTCTGCTGAGCAAACTGCGCATGCGCCGGTACAAGAAGGGGATGGACGAGCAGGTGGACGCCATCGTCGAGCGCATCAAGGCCGGGGGGCGGGAGCTGTGAGCACGCTGAACACCGTGGTCGCGACCATCGCCGGTATGGGCATCGTGACCGGCATCCTGGTCGGGTCCTGGCCCATCATCATCTTCTGCCTGGTGCTGACCGCCGTCGCATGGTGGCAGTCCTACCGCTTCGACTCCTGGGTCCTGTCCCCGGAGAATGAGCGGAACCGGCGGAACCGCAAGGACGACAACGTTCCCCCGAGGGGAGACCTGTGCCTCTCGTAGGGGTTGTCAAGCCCAACGCGCGGGAGGCCATCCCCCACGCCGGTACCAAGCCGGAGTGGGTGACCCCCGAGGCATTGCTGGAAGAGCTGGCCGAGGCGAACCTGCTGGACAGCCATTGGACGTTCGAGATGGCGAACGCCGCCCTGTCGCAGGTCCAGAGCCGGGGCGACATGATTAGCACGACCGCCCTCGTGACGTCATGCTTCCGGAACGAGGTCATCAAGCGCCGCGAGGATTACGTGGAGGACTTGAACGAGCTGTACTCCCGGCTCCGGGGGACGGCGGGCCACGGGATGCTCGAGTTCGCCCAGAGCAGTCGCGCCATCGCCGAGGTCCGATTCTTCACGACCATTGACGGTGAGGAGATTTCGGGGCAGCCCGACCTCCTGACGGCGGAGCACCTGCTCGACTACAAGTTCCCGACTGACCAGAACAGTATCCCGATGCAGAACCTGTTCCACAACCAGACGGAGCAGCTGATGATAAACGCCTTCATCTGCCGCCACGCCGAGAGGTGGGACCCCGAGGACGCCGAGCTGGCGTTCGACCCGCGGGACGAGCTGCCGGAGATGGTCGGCATCGTGTTTGTCGGCCCGAAGCGGCCGAAGGTGATGGTGTACAAGCGGCAGGCCGAGGGCATCCGCGGAGTCAACGGCAAGGTGATGAAGCGCCAGCCGAGGCTCCCGTACGTCTGGAACGATGCGGAAGTCCTGGACACCATCCGGCCGCGGCTGCACCTGCTCCGGCGGGCGCTCGAGTCCTACCCGGAGTGGCCGGAGCCCTGGACCAACCCGGACAACAACCACACGTACGACACCGACGAAGTGTGGGGAGGGGAGTCCGGGGACTGGACATGCCCTGGCCCGCCGGTATGCTACTTCCAGACGTGCCTCGCGAAGCGGAAGCCGGGAAGCTACGTCTGGTGATGGTGAAAGAGCTGTACGGTTGGGACCTGACCCTTGCCTGGCTAAACGCCATCGAGGACCTCTTGAACGGGGGCTTCCTGTGTCCGTCCTGCGGCGGGGAGGTGTCGGGCCGAATGCCAGTCACGCACATGCGCAGCTGCCCCGCGCTGGAGGACTACAGGAGGGATTTCCGGGGATGAACTGGCACTTCGACTTCCAGCCGTTCTACCACTCGTACTTGCTGCTGCTGTTGATGACAGCCGCGGCGGTGGTAACCGTGCTGCTGGCGTGGTCCTTGTTCTCGCATTGGCCCGATGATGAGGAATGATAGTACTAACCTCTAGGGAAAGGGACGGCATGAACACCACGAAGAAGCTCCGGAGGGTCCGCGAAGTCCTTCGGTCGGAGAAGGTGGCTGAGAACCAGCCGCTCGACCTGGCCGGGGTCCTCCGGAAGCCCCGCTGGCGTCGGCAGGACAAGTCCATGCGGGCCATGCTCGCCGGAATCGACCCCGACCGCTTCGAGGCTCTGGCGCTCGACGGCTACAAGAACGCGAGCGTGTATCATGGAAAGTGAAATCACCTCCCCCGCGGAGGTAGAGCTTGCAGTCGAGCGCCTGCTCGACCACATGCAGAACTGGCTGAGGACTCAGCCGGAGGCGCTGCTCATCTGGTCGGCGCCTAGGGGTGCGAGGAAGCGGGCAGCTGCCCTACTCGCCGATGAAGTGTTTCGCATCCCGACCCGTGAGGGGCAGCCCGTAAACCGCAGCATGCGCCGCAAGATAACGCGCGAGCTGCTGAGAGAGGAGCGTGAGTGGTGGAAGGGCATCAAGATTGGATGACCGACATGCTCACGAACTACTACGGGGTGGACCCTCGGGACATCGAGACCATCGACCCCGTAGCCATCTGGGAGGACGAAGGATGAAGAAGTTCCTGGCACCACTCGTGGCCGTGGTGGCCTCGCTCGGTCTGATGACCGCCGCGAATGCCACCAAGCCACCCGAGCACAAGGTGACCCTGTGCCACCGAACCGGCTCGGCGACCAACCCCTATGTGGTCATCACGACGGACATCGCGTCGGACGGCTATGTCAAAGGGGGACACAATGACCACGAGCAGGTCGGCAACGGCCTGGGCGGGGACATCATCCCGGCGTACGAGTACACCGACAAGTACGGCGGTGTGTTCAGCTACCCCGGGAAGAACCTCGACTTCGTGTTCCCGAACGGTGAGACCGGAGCGGAGGTCCTGGAGGCAGGATGTGTGCTGACGACGGACGAAAGTCCTACACCCACACCCACATCGTCCCCATCGGACAGTCCGACGCCATCACCGTCGAGCACGAGCACGAGTTCCACCCCGCCCCCCACCGTCACGATTACTCCGCCTTCGCCGAATGGGCCGAAGAAGGGCGTCGTGCCGCCAAAGAAGACAGCCTTCACCGGCATCAACCCCTGGTTGTACGTCGCGGGTGGCGGTCTCTTGCTGCTCGGATTGGCCTCGCTCTACGCCGCAAGAAAGCGTAGCATCGGCTAAGCTGACAGCACCTTACATGCAAAAGGACCCCCCGGTTGGGGGGTCCTTTGCTTTGCCGGGAAGGGGAGGAAGCTTCCCGACGGGTTCGTTAGTGGATGAAGGCCTTTGTCAACAGCTCAGCGACGATAACGCCGACAGCAACCGCGGACATAAGCGCGGCCCAATAACCAATGGTCATGGGTTCACCTCCTAACTCCTTCCTTGTCAGGGGAAGGCTTCAGTATGATTCAGTATGATTCAGTTAGATTCAGTCATATAAACCCGTTTGCCCAGGTCACACGAGGAGTTTTTTATGACAATAAATCCGCAATCATACTAAATCATACTTTGTTATTCTACCGGCGCCTCCGTGTCCACAGCGAAGGGAACGCCGGTGGTCTGCTCCTTGAGGTAACCCACGAGTGCGCGGCCCCCAGCGTAGACGGCGGCTAGCCCCGCGGCCTTCAAGCCAGGGAGGTCAGTCGTGTCCGTAAACGCGAGGAAGCCCGCGAACGAAGTGAGGAACGCGGCGGCGAAAGCCAGCGCGGAGTTCTTGACAAGCGGTGGTAGATTCGTGAACATGACGCCTCCTATGGTTTGTGGAGCAGGGGAGCCTCGAGCCCGTACTGGGTGAAGCACTCCTCTACGTCCTGGGGGTCCCGGCCGGTGTCGGTGACCGGCAGGGCGAGTACGCAAGCCTGCGCGAGGTTGGCGTGCAGGGTGTCGTCCTGAACCTGCTTCTGCTCGGCCGTCTGGCCATGGAAAGCGACGGTCACCCCCACGACGATGATGAGGGCGATGACGGCGCCGGAGACAATGGTCCGTAGCGTCGCAAGTGCTTGGTCCTTGAAGGTCGGTTTTGTCCGGGCTCCGAGGAAGTTGGCAATAGGGACTTCCACCGTCGCGTGCTCATGCTGCCCGTGACCCACGCCGTTGAGTTCTTGCTCGTGCTCTGTCATTATCCAATCACCCCCCGGAAGACGGCAACGAGGGCAGTCAAGACACCGGCACCAATACCGACGAAGACCCCATTCATACGTCCTTCGAGCTTCTCTAGTCTGGTGCGGTTGTCGGTCATGCCCGCTATGGCCGCGAGCATCGTGGCGTTCGCCACCTCCTGCGCCGTCTTCAGGCTGGCCACCTCTTTCTCAAGGCCCTCTATCTTGGTGTAGAGTACCCCGGTGGTAATCCTGAAGCCCTGGTCGCCGTTGTCGGTCGTCATGCTACGCCGTCCAGCCGAAGCTCCAGTGCCACGGCTCATCGGGCCGGGCCTGGGTAAAGCCGACCTGCTTCATCAGCTTCACGAACTCCTCCTCGTCCTTGTTGGAGAGGCTGTCCCGCCAGACGGTATCCACGTCGATGGCGAGGGCCTGGCAGTGCAGGCCGACGCTCGGTGGCGCGTACCGCTTCGGGTCTTTCGCGTACAGCTGCGCCTGCAACTCGCAGGTGCGCGCGCTGCCGGTGACCTTCACTTCCTGACCGAGATGGGCCTCGACAACGCGCAGAGCCTCGATGGCCGGGCGCTGCATCGTGATGGAAATGTGCCGGAGCCGATGAGGGATGACCCCCGACGGCTTCCGGTAGAACCGGCTCGTCACGATGTTCTCGAAGTCGTCCTTGCAGCCTCCGGCCAGCCGGAAGACCTTGCCGAACTTGGTGTCCTTAGTCTCGAGTGCCATTACAGACCTCCCTGCGGGTTCACGCCCGCGGCCAGCAGCACGTTGTTGCTGGCTCCGTACATGTTGTTAAGGTCCTCGGTGGTAGGCACCGGGTACCCCATGTCCTTCAGGTATTCAATCTGGGGAAGGACCTGCCCGTAGTAGAACCGCAACTCCTCGTTTCTCATGTCGGTCTCCCCGAAGGGGCGGAGGCCGATGCCCGCCATCGTAGAGACAATGGTGCCCGCGCGAAGGTGCGAGCGGGTGGGCTCCTCGTAAATCCAGTTGCGGAACCGGCTAAACACCGGCACAACCCCGAGGACATTCTGGAGCTTGTCGTCGATGAAGTACTGGCCGGTGGCGCCGACTTTACCGATGCCGATGTGCTGCAGCATCTTTCCCATGAAGGTCGGGACCCAAGGCACCGCCACTGGGGCGCCCTCGATGGGCTTGCCGGTGAACAGAGATTTCTCGGTGACGTAGCTCTCCAGGAACGGCCGGAGCAGCGGGAGCGCCTGTGAGAAGAACTCGCCCGCGCCCTGGTACAGGTCGTTCATCGGCAGGTCGGCGGTCACGAGGTTCATTGCCTCCGACGTGCTGCCGGGTGTCGGGACTACCAGTCCCTCCTGCATCCATGCCGGGAGCTTCTTCTGGTCCTCGTCGTCCAGGCCGACTGCCTGCCACGCCGCCTCGCGCGCGTGGAGCACGGCCATCAGCTTCCCAGGCTTCTCGAACAGCGTGTGAATCTGGAGCGGGGTGTTGGTCCGCATCCACTTGTAGAACGGGAGGACGTCTCGGACGGCGCCGTACTCCCAGTCCGAGAGGTCGCCGTAGTCGCCGTGCCTCATCATCGTGAACAGGTGGGCACCCATGAAGTCCCCGTCCATCTGCTTCATGCCCTGCAGGAAGCTCGCGCCGCGGAGCATGTTCTCGGTCATTTCCCCGGTGCCGCGCAGCTTGCCAGCTATGAAGCGGCCGGGCTTCCCAACCGTTGTACTGCGGCCCATCGCGGTATCGAGCACCGTCCACGGGCTGTTCGCCGGGCGCTCCATCTCCTTGTCGAGAAGCTCGGCCCCGATTCGGGCCTCGCCGAACGAGCGAGAGTTGGCGGCGTTGATTCCGTTCTTCACCATCAGGTCGGAGAGGTCTCCGTACGTCGGCTCGAACCCGAAGTAGTACTGCTTCAGTCCGTGCTTGCTGAGGAACTCCTTGGAGAGCTTCCGGGTGGACCACTTGGCGGCCTCGCCCTCGGCGCCGGTCTCAATCTCCCGGCGGGCGCGCATCATGCGGAAGGTCTCGACGTAGTCCTCGTACTGCACGCCGCCCAGCCAGTTATTGAACCAGCCGCCCATCGCGTTCCGGACATGGAAGCCGGGCCAAGCCCAGGTCGCCCACTCCTTCCAGAAAGACAGGAATCGGCGCCACGTCTTCTGGAACTCGTTGAGGTGCTTGTACCCACGGGCGGCGAAGTTCATCTCGTCGGCCATCGAGGCGGGCATGTACATGCCGTCCAGGCCGGGCAGCATCACCTTGCTCATGCCGACCTGGTTCGGGTCTCCGATGTGCAGCGCGACCTTCGGCTCGGCGACTCGGGCCTCGGTGCCGAAGCGGATTCGGTTCCACTCCTCCATCACGTCCCGCATCGTCTGTGTCTGCCAGTCCATCCGCATCGCGGCATGAGCCAGCTCGTCGTTCCGGTTGTCGAGCTGCTTCCGCAGACCCGGTTTCAGGTTCTCCAGTAGCTCCTGCGCGTACCGGCGGCGAAGCTCGGTCGCCTGCGGGGAGAGGTTCTGGTTGCGGATGTCCTTCCTCAGGGCCTCGAGCGTCGTGATGCCGTGGTCCTGGAAGTCCTGCTTCATCAGCGTGTAGCCTTGGCCCTTGTACTCCGGGTCCGGGAGGCGCATCGTCTCAACGTTCCCGGTGTTCTTGTCGCGCCAGCGATAGGCGGCCACCCGGCCGTCTTCGGTCTTCGTGAAGTAGTAGTCGCGCTTGCTGTTCGAGAACTTGAACAGACCGTCTCCGAGGTCCTCGGCATCCACCTTGGCTAGGCTCTTGTTGACCCTCGCCATGTACCGCTCTACTTCCTCGCGCGTCATACTGCCCAGGTCGCTCTCGGGGTTGTACGAACCGGCGAGCGCGCGGGCGGTCATTTCGGACTGCTTGTCCAGACTGTTCTGGAGGCGCTCGTGCAACTGGGCGACGGTCGTCTGGAGGTGCTCGACCTCGCGCTGCCCCGCCTTCGCGTCTCTCTGCTCGATGCGGGCGACCTTCTGGGAGATGCCCCAGAGCTTCTCCGACTGCTTCGAGAGCCAGCCGCCCTGGTTCATGAATGCCTTGGACGGCGTGCCCTCGTACCTCGGGCCGACGAACTTCGAGACGTACGGCGAGCGGGTCAGGCCCAGACGCTCCAGGCGCTTGGCCTCGCGCCCGAGGAAGACGCTACCGGCGTCGTTCGCCATGCCATCCACGTAGGCGTTGATATTCCGGGAGATGTCTCGGTCGAGGACCTGGTAGTCGTCACCGATGGCGAAGCCGCGCTCACGGAGACTCTGCCGAATGTGCGCCTCGGCCTCCGAATACGTCATGTCCTTGGTCTCGCGGCTCATCGCCGCGTCCCACTCCTCCGGCGTCCGGCGCTCGATGAAGCCCGGCTTGCCCCGCATCAGCTCGTGGACCTCCGGCGTCATGCGCCGATGATAGAAGCCGAGGTCGGGCATGTCCACCGGGGCGTCCTGGCTCAGCTCCCAGATGGGCGCCTTCTGCCCGGTGGTCAGGCCACCGTCGAAGACCACGCCGCGGAGCTTGCCCTCTTCCTGAATGAGTACCCCGTCGTGCCCCATCTCGCGCATGAACTGGGTCTTGAGTCGCGCGTGGAGGGAGGCCTGGGCCTCCAGGGTGACGCGCTTCATCTCTTGCGTCATGCCCTCGGGGTCGAGTCCCATGCCGCGCAGGACCTCCTGCACGCCCGGGTCTACCTTCGCCCACTTCTTAGAGTCGGCCAGCAGAGCGGGAATCTTCTCGTCCCATACCTCGCTAGTGGCCTTCATGGTCTCGGTCGCGAACTTGTCGGCGTCGGCGTACACGTCGCTCATGTCGGCGACCGGCCGCTTGCCCTGCGCGATGAGCTTCTCGGCGTCCTTGTTGATGTACACCGGGTTGTCCATCGCCACGACCGCGCGCTTGCGGGGACGCCCGAGCGGTTCCTTGAACTTCGCGACGGTGGTCTCCGGCTCCGGGTTCTGGACGAACGTCTTGCCAACGATATCCCTGAACCGGGGCTCGTTGGCCGCCCGCTTGCCGAGCGCCTCGCCGAGGATTTCGTCCATCGAGGACATCTCGGCGTCCAAGGCGCCGGGACCCATGATTTCCAGGTAGTCGCTGGGAGGCATCAAACCCCATGCGCTGTCCTCGGAGAGCGGGTCTCCGAAGATGTGCCCGGCCAGCTCATCTTTCTCGGCCCAGTCCAAGCCCTGCGAGCGGCGGAGCCATTCTTTCACGCGCGGGTCATCGCTATGCCGAGACATGTGCCAGGCGTCGATGCTGTCCAGCTTCGCGGCCCAGTATTCGCTGTCCACCTCGGAAGGAAGCTCGTCCAGCTTCGCGTACGGACCGAGCATTTCCTGCCACTTTGGGTCGAGCGCCTCGATTTGCGCGAAGCTGTCGATGGCGTCCAGGTGGTCCTCGGGAACCCCGAACGCGGCGGCCAGCTGCCTCACGTCGGCGCTCAGCTCCACGTCCCGCGCCTCGGTGAAGTTCCCGACCTTCATCGGTCCCTCGTCCGTGAGGTCAACGAGTTTGGCGGTGTCGCCGTTTTCCATCGCGTCCAAGAGGTTCTGGACGAAGTCAGTCTGGGCGGCCTGCTCCTCGGCGTGAGTCAGCCGGGTGCCACCGGCGGGCTTCATCACGGGGAGGCCGCCTGCACGGGCGTCGGCGATGGTCTCGGGGTCCGGGACCCACTCGACGTGCAGCCGCTTGCCGGTGCCTTTCATCACGTCCACTCTGTGGTGGCCGTCAATCATCATGTACTCGCCCGTGTCCGGGTCGTAGACGATGCGGACTCGCTCCTTCTGGCCTTCCTTCTCCAGCATATCTCGGAAGGCGGCGGCGCTTCCGCCGTGCGTCTCGTCGTACTCCTTGGGGGCGATGCGCTCCAGCGGGTCCCAGGCGTCCTGAAGCTCCTCGGCCGTCATGGTGTCGGGCTGGTCCCAACGGACATCCTTCTTCGGCGTGAGGCCGATAGAGTCGCGGAGGTCTTGCTTTACCTTGTCAAGCTCGGGGGTGAACTTCAGTTCGTCAGCGGGCTGCGCGGCCCGGTCCAAAGTCGGCAGTGTTGGCGGCTCTAGCTTGGGTGGCAACATGCCTGAAGGCCCGTCAGGCTCGGGAGATAGAGGACCACCTCCCTTCGGGTTCTCGGGGAAAGGCGACGCCTCCTCGGCCTCGCGCACGGCATAGCCGCGCCCGAACTCCGAGTCCGTGATGTGCTCGAGCCCAAAGCCCGGCGTGTCGGCGGCGCTCTCCAGTCTCTGTTCCAGTTCGAAGGTTCTGCCGTGCTGGGCCGCGTGGCCTGTCTCGACCACCTGCCGGTTGGCCGGGTTGATGACTGCCCGGTCGGCCGTTCGGATGGTGGAGTCGGCGACGTGGCCGGTCAGCTCGTTGCGCATCGTGCGCGTCTGGTTGCTGATGACGCGGTACAGGCGGGCGGCGTACAGCGCCTCGGGGGTCGCCTTGTCCTCGGCCTCTTTGACCAGTGCGCGGCGCGCCTCGTTCTTCTGGAGCATCGAGGTCATCTGGTCTTCGGGCAGGCCCTGCTGGCGGATGTTGTCCGCGAGCATGTCGTACCACTTGTCGGCGCCCATCGCCTGCGCCTCCTCAGAGGGCAGGCCCTCCAGGAGCTTGATGACCAGCATGTCGTCGCCGGTGTCGGCGAGGACCTTGCGCTCGTTGGCATGCAGCGTCCTCTGGACGGCGGGCTGAGACAGCGTACCGCCGTTCCACTTCTTGATGGGGTCCCCAACTTCATTCAGTAGGAGTCCCTGGTCGGCCCCATCCTGAAGGATGCTCGGGGCGAACCTGTTCTGGGTCTCGATGGAGATGGCCTCTCCCTGAAGGGCCTTCTTCATCGTGTTCACCGTCTTACGGGCGTCCGTGGCCAACTGGCCCCCGAAGCCGCCGCCACGCACGAGAGCGAACGAGCCCAGGTTCCTGGTGATGCCGCCGATTTGCCACGAAGCCTGGGCGAATGCCGTGCCAACGCGGCCGCTCACGCCGTCGCCGAACATCTGTGCGACCTGCGGGGTGACGCTGGCGAGCTTGCTCCACCCGCCTTCCGTCGCGGCCTGGAGAGCCTCGAGCCCCACGCTCCCTTCGAGCGCGCCGGACTCAACGGCCTTCATGATGCGCAGCTGGCCGGACAAGCCGGAGAAGAATCGGCGCCCTAGACTGAAGTCGAGCTTGCTGGTACCCCAGAGGGCCGGTGTGATGATGCGGATGCCTGGGAAGGAGAACCTCACCCCGCCTTCGAGAGCGGAGGCGTAGCGACCGGCCATGTACTCCGCGCGGGAGCCGAACATGCCCGTGGACTTCATGCCCTGCAGGACGCCCTTGGTCGCCTCCAGGTCTATCCCCGCGGCCTCTGCCATCTCAGGACCGATGCGCTGCAGCCCGAACTTCCCGATGAGCTTGTGGGCGTTGTCCATCGACCTGATGGCGCCGTTGACGATTTCGCGGTCACCCTCTTTGAGCGCGAGGCTCAACGGGCCGCCGACGAAGTCCCTGTCAACGACGCTGAGGTCCTTCGTGAGGGCGCCCCACCGTCCGAGGCGGCTCATGCTGGCACTCTGCTCGGTGACGTTGTGCAGCAAGAGGTTCAGCGCGGCGCCTCGGGACTCCTCGGCGGTGGCCGTCGCGAGGTCAATACCGAGGGACTCCCCTGCCCGGGCGGCGAGGTCGTCTAGGGCGGTGGCGCCCTTGGTGAGCATCGTGCTCTTGAATACAGCTTCGGCCCCGACCCTGGTGGCCGCGGCGCGGCCAACAGAACCGAGGCCCATTGTGATGTACGTGGTGGGGTCCACCGCCATGTCGAGCCCGAACGAGACGATGCTCTGCGCGATGGAGGAGAACATGTCGTGGCCGGACAGGATGCCGTACTTGTCCATGACATCAATCATGGACGCGTCAGAGTGGCCGGAGAGGGCGTCCCCAATGTTCTTCCAGACGCCATCCTCCGAGTCCGTCAGGATTTCGGGGATGATATGCGCCGGACGACTGATGAACTCGAGCGCCTTGCCAAGCGGGCTCGACGCCACCGTCTGGAGGACGCTACCCCAGAAGCCGGGACCGTCGTCCTGGGTCTGGTCAACGTTCGTCCGCTGCGATTGAAGCTGCTGGGCCAGCTCCGGGTTGACCTGTTGGAGCCGGGCGATGGCCTTGTCGGTCTGTGCCATCGCGTCGTCGAGCGTGAGCGTGTTGTCAGGCGCCGCCGAGGAGCCCATCACCGCCGTCATCCGGTCGAGCAGGGACCCGCCCGCCGGAGGAGTCGCCGGTGACATGAACTGCGTCGGCGGCGGCAGGTACGGCTGCATGAACGGCCCCCGCTCGGTCGGGCTAAGCCCGTACGTCTGCGGGTCCGGTTGCGGTGTTGGGAACGGCTGTGGTGCAGGGAATGCCTGCGGGGCCATTACCATGTGCTACTTCCTCCCTACGTTTGTGGTACGAGGTTTCCGCTAGAGTCTCGCGTCCAGCCCTTCGGAGGTCCGGTGTACGCACCGGACGCGCCGGAGAACAGCGACACGGCGCCTCCGAGCGGGTCTCCGCCGAATATCTGGTCGAGCGGCGAAAGGATTCGGTTGATGCCTTCTTCGATTGTCTGGCCGCCGTATGCTTGCCCGGGGTTGGTGGTGACGGTTTGCAGGCCGCCGAGCATCACGCCGTCTGAGAGGGAGCTAGCGATGGCGGGTTCGCTGGAGTAGGTTGGGAACATTGAGTGGACTTGGGAGACGGTCGTGTTCCTGACCCAGCCAAGGTCCACGATGCCGTTGTCGCCCATGTGGGCGTCGGCGCCCTGGAACACCTGGAGCGCGATAGTCGAGAGGACGCCCTGAGCCGTGGGGTCAACCGCGTTCGCCGTCGCGAAGTCGGTCGCGGCCTTGGCGAGGTTCTCCTTGTCCGCATCCGACAGGTTGCTGGCCTGGTCCACCAAGGCTCCCATTGCGGCCGAGACTGAGTTGACCACTTGAGGGGCGGCCTTCAACGCGGCGTCCGCATCTGCCTTGTCCTGCATCCTGGTCTGGAGCTGGAACATCTTCTTTTGCTGCTGGAGTTCGAGCTGAGCCTGCGCTTGCATCATGAAGACTTGGTTGTTCTGGTCGATGATGCTCTGGAGGATGGCTCCCCTCGCGGTCGCGTCCATCTGCTTCATGTCGATGCCGATTCGGGCGGCGTAGGCTTCCGCGTCCTTGATGGCGGTACGGGCCGTGACGATGCCGGGCATCGCCTCCTGGTCCACGCGCTTCAGGGCCGCTCGCTGCGCCACCGGGAGTGCCTGGCGCTCCTTGCGGTACGTCTGCTCGCTCTGAGCCGCGGCGGCCGAGAGTGTCCTGGCCTGGCCAGTGCGGCTCGCAGCCGTTTTGACGCCGACGGCGGCGCGTGCGGCGGCGGGCCCGAATACACGGTTCACCTCGCCGCTCATCGCAGTGCCGTACTGGTTGACCGTCTGCTGTCGGGACCGTTCGACCTTGCGCTGCTGCTGCTTGGCCTTGGCCTTCAACGATTGGACCTGTCCCACCGTCTTGTGGGCTACGAGGGTGCTGTAGTCTCCTGCGCGGGCCATCGTTCTCCTCTACCTGTACATGTGGGGGCCATAGCGGGCGCCGGGGCCGTTCAAACGCCTGTCGGCCCGCCTGTCGGTCCTGGTATAGTTGCCGTCAGTGGAACCAGGCTGGTTGCGGCCATTGCCCGGCGTCGCATACGGGTTGACGGGGTGGTTCGCCATCTGCCGCAGCGCCTTGTTTTGCTGCCGCTGCGCGCGGAGCTGCTTCAGGGCCATCTCCATCTGCGCGTCGTTGGAGATTTCGCTGGCGTGGGCCTGCATGCGGGCAATCTTCATCTGGAGCTGGTTCTGCTCCTCCTGCTGTTGGAGCGTCATCCGCTGCGCGATTGCCTGCGACTCGACGCCCTGGACGCCCTGCTCGTACTGGAGTGAGGCGGCCGAGCCCTCGAGCCTGTTCTCGGCGAGCTGGTCGTACAGCTGCCGGTTGACGTCCGTTACGCCGGAGACGACATCGGCCTTGATTCCGGCGCGGCTGGAGAGGTCCGAGCTGGAGCCGAGCATCCCACGCTCCAGGGAGGCGTTGACGCTCTCGGACATCTGCCCGATGCCCTGCTGCCGGAGGTCTTGGCGCATCACCTTAGCGTCCCCGCGCAGTCCTACCCTCTGCTGCCGGAGCCCGGCGAGAGTGTTGTACAGCTGCGACTGGAGAGTCTGGAGCTGGCCGTAGTAGTTGGCGGTCGCGGCCGGGTCTAGCGTGGGCAGGTTCCCGCCGCTGATGCCCTCGGGCTTGATGAGTGGGATGTTCTGCTTGGACGACATGTTGTTCATCGTGTTCCTCTTGCGGCCGGGCGCGTTGCCCTGGCCGAGCTGTCCCTTGGGCATGACCATTCGCTAGTACCTCGTACCAAGTTCGGAGCCCGGGATGCAGAGGGGCTCAGAGGTGTCAAAGGTTGATATCAAGTCGAGCGCCTGTGGTACCGGGTCCTGACCACCTCGGTATCCATGCCGAACCCGTGGAGCGACACGATGGCATTGGCGTTGCCGGAGACCTTGACGCCCTCGGCGTAGGAGACGTGGCCGGAGGGGCCGACGGCACCCTCGACGTACTCGGCCTGACGGGTGGCCTGGCCGGTCAGGGTCCTGGTGACCGTCGTCACGTAGCTGCTGGCGGCGTCCACGAAGTTCTTGTACATGCGGATGGTGACCTGGGAGGCCGCCTCCCCGCCCAGGAGCGCCCACACCCTCCGGATTCGCCGCTCGTTCCTAGTGGTGCCGAACTGGAACCACGCCGAGCGGTACACGAAGGCGATGTCGTCGGTGTCAGCGGAACCGTCGAGCGCCTCCCAGTCATCGTCCGTGAAGACCTCGTTCCCAGGGTCATCCACGTACTTGAACAGGGTCGGAGTCTGCCCCGCGGCGCCGGTGATAGCCGTCGAGAAGAACAGCTTCTCTGTACCCTTCGTCGTGCCCACGGCCATATCCAGGATGGGGAGGTCGGTGAGCCAGAAGCTCCCGGTGCGTGGGTCGTACACCAGCGTCTCGCAGGTTCCCTCTGGCACGGGGAGAGAGAGCCAGAGGAAGCCGTCATGAGCGCGGAGATTTGCGAACCAGTTCTGGTCGCCATCCGTCTCGTCGCCGCCGGTGTCGAGCACGGTGTCAATGCGGGCCTTCAACCATTTGCGGACGTTCTCCGCGCCGGGCGTCGGCTTGATTTGGGTTCCGTCGGTGACGTTGAAGACTCCCCTGCGGTCTACCGAGTACACCAGGCCGTCCTGCTCGACCGAGCAACCGACCGAGAGAGAGCCGAAGTTGCCGAGCTTCCGCAGAGTCCAGCTGGCTTCGTTCGTCCCGCTGAGAACGAAGGACTGCCAGCGACCGTAGAAGATGAGGTAGTTGCCGAGCGCGGCCATGCCCCGCAGGCCGTCTCCGCCGGTGAAGGGGAGGTCGAACCAGCCACCGCCGTCGCCGTCGAAGTCGTCTCTCGGCGCCCAGTCTGTCGGGTCCCAGTCCAGGTCCGCGATGTCCGCGTCCTTCTCGGGCTTGGCGGGCGCACTGTACTGGACCCGGGAGAGGTTGTCGTCGTCGTCGGAGCGGACGAACAGGCGGCCGCCCCAGTAGGCGCCGACACCGGTCTTGCGGGGGATAGGGTTCTCGAACCAGTCGGCCGTGATGTCGCCGTCGTCGTCGAGTATGTTCGGCAGCCGGACGCGCTTCCAGTACGTCGCCGTGTTGGCGCCGGTCCCCGGCTGGTCCGCATCGGAACCAGCGGTGTGGGACTTGATGCACTCGAACGAGCGCCAGTACGTGTCGCCGCCCTCGGCCGCTTTGCGAGAGACCTTCTCCCCCTTGGAGTACCGCTGGCCGGACTCCCACTGTTTGTATCGGATACCGCGGGAGGCGACGTAGTACTTCGTTCCCTTCTTGACCGTCTGACCCTTCTTGAAAGCGTAGTTACGGGCCTTCTCGTTGGCGCCGGGGCTGGTGCTGTCAACCCACGTATCGACGTTGGGGGTCATCGGGCTCGCATTGTAGCCGGTCGTTGGGTGCCAGGACACCGGTGCGTGCCCACGGGTTCCGGCGTACCAAGTGCCTTCCACGATGGCGAACCACCAGTCGCGGTCGGCCCGAGTCCACGAGACTCCAACCGTATCGATCCGGGTGAAGCTCGAGGCTCCCAGGTCATATACCCAGATTTGGATGTTGTTCGCAGAGGCGTTGGTGCCGTTCGAGAGGATGCACATGACATAGTGCTTCCGGTCGCCGGACACCACCGTCTCGTAATACGACACCTGCCGAATGTAGTGGCTGGCCGACAGCGAGGAGATGCGGCCGCTGTTCAGCCGAGTGAATCCGTTCCGCAGCCGCAGTTCGCTTCCGAACGGCATCGGCAGGAGGTTGAGCACCTCTGGGGTACCGTTCATCGGCACCGCCGCCTCGGCGGCGTCGGGGTTCCACCCGGCCGACAGGTCGGACAGCTCGATGCGGTTGGGCGCGACCTCTATCGGCACGGTGCCTCCTACGTTACCATCGCCCAAACGTCTTGGTCGTCCAACTCAGGGACTACTGCCGTTTTGGTCGCAAGGATTCTGGTGTCGTTCTTCTTCGCCGCGGTGAGGGCGGGGTTCTTGAACTGCACGACCCACCCGGAGTAGAAGACGCTGCTGGTCCACGTCGCGGTGTGCGTACCGTCTGCGGTGAACTGGAGGTACTGGACCTCCATGCTCTTGACGGTGGACGTGTCCACCAGTTCGGTCCACGTTGCGCCGGTAGTGTCGTGCGTGGTCGCCTCCGCGGCGGCGTGGGCCCACATACTGACCGAGAGCTGCTCGGCCACGGACCAGTCGGCGCTTGGGGACCAGCTGATAGAGCCTCCGGTGTTCGTCCCGTTGGTGCTCCCGCTCGCGTAGATGGGGTCCGTACCGTCGTTCTTCTGGGAGAAGGGGACGCTCAAGATTCCGTACCGGCCGGAGGTCGGGGTGCGGCTGAACGTCAAGCTGCCGGTGGCCGCGATGCCCGGGTTCGTCGGCGCTCCGTAGGCGTAGAACGCTACGTGGTAGTCGTTGCCGTTGATGAACCCGGCAATCTTCGTCCATGTCATTCCGTAGGCGGTCACGGTAGCAGTGTCGGTGAATGCAGCGCCCGAGGAGACCGAGGCCCAGAGCAGATACGTGGTGTAGTTCTGGGGCGTGACCGTGCTTAGGGTCGTCGTGGCCCCGGCCGTGCTGACGCCGGTAGGTGCCTGTTCGACGACGGGGATGACCAGCACTAGAACTGGCTCCCGTCGATGAGGATGTGCGGGGTGCCCTGCAGGTATGCGCTGTTCGTGGTGGTGGCCGGGACTGCGATGACGCCCAACGACGTGTACGAGGTTCCCGAGATGGTGACAACCTCTCCGAGTGGCGGGCCGATGGTGCGAGTGAGGGTGTTGTCTCCGCCCGGCAGGAACACGACTGCCTCGGGGAGCGTGGCGAAGTTGGCGCGGGCGACGCCATTCACGCTGTCGGTCGGGTATGAGCCGCCGTGCAACCAAGCGGGGAACACGATGTACGGCTCCGCGTAGTACAGGCTGTTGCCTTGGCCTGGGCGGCCAAAACGGCTCTGGTTCGCTTGGTTGTTCGAACCGGACGGACCGTCAACGTCGAAGCACCACCAAGTAAGGCGCGCGGCCTGCAGCGCGCCGGGTTCGCGCGACGTTCGTACATTGCAGGTGGGGGTCGCGGTCGCCGCGCTCACGCCCCACGACCCGTTGGTGACAGCGTTCGAAGTAGTGAGGCCTGCCATGAGAAATACGTTGGTTGTGCCGGTGTTGATGTCGCCTTGGTACGAAAGCACTCCGCCATGGCACACGTACGGGATGCCGCCCGCGTGTGTCGCGATGACGAACCTGCTGGCGTTCACGCCCATCCAGTATTGGAAAGCACCGCTCGTCACGGTCGTAACCTCAATCCAGCCGACCTTCTGCGTGGTGCCGGTAGACTGGAACAACGTCAAGAAGGTGTCATCCAGCGCATAGTTCGCCGTCGGGGTCTTGTTCGATGCGGCGTTGCACCCGAGCACCGCCCACTTGACCGTTCCGGTCGCGGGCGCTCCGGCGGAGCTGGAGTCGTACTTCTCGGCGCAACGGATGCGCAGGCGGTTGTTGGTGTCGTCCACCTCGATGAACACGATGCAGCCGGTGTAGACGCTCGACGCAACGGTCGTCGCAGCGGTCACCCACACCTTGTTGGCGGCGGTGGTACCGGCCGTCGCGGCCGATATATCCGAGAGGTTCGTCCATCCGGCGGCGGTGAACAGCGTCGCCCAGGCGTTGTACAGGTCCGTCGCCGGGGTCGCACTGTTGATGCTTGCGGTCGTGAGTGCCATTTCGCTCCCTAGGTCTGGTAGGTGAAGGCGATGTGAACTGGAAGTAGTCGGTCTCGGTGAACGTGAGCGTATCGGGCACCCGCTCGGTTCCGAGGAAGCTGCCCGCCGAGAGCGAGGGCTTCGTGGCCGAGGGGAAGATGCTCGTCCCGTTCTTCAGTACGTCCACGGTGACGGCCGACAGCGGGGTGACGGTCGCGTTCAACCGGATGCCGGTGATGGAGCCCCTCACGCGCGGATAGATGCGCTTCCCAAGGCCCAGAGGCACCCGCCTCTTGGAGGTCCAGAGGATATCGCCCTTCTTTCGGGCGTCGGGCGAGGACACCGGGAACGGGTAATCGTCGTCATGGTCGTGAGGAACCAGCCCGGCCGTCCCGGTCCCACCACCGCCCGCGCCGGGGGGTCCGGTAGCGCCGGTGTCTCCCTTAGGCCCCTGAGGACCGGGGATGGGCCAGCCATCGTCGCCGTCTTCCCCGAAGACCACGAGTCCGGGAGGACCCTGAGGGCCGACAGCGCCGTTCGTACCCGCGGCTCCGGCAGCTCCAGCGGCTCCTTGACCGGCGAGCCGGTGAATGGCGAAGAAGCTCGTCGTGCGTGCTTGAATGGTCCCGCCCGAGGTCTGCGCCCCGCATAGCTCGACGTAGTCGCCGTTGTTCAAGTAGTACATGGTGCCGACGTTTACGCCCGCGTTCTCGCCCGTGCCTGGGGGCCGGATTCGCGTGTTCACGAGGAACGTACTGCCGTTCAGCTGTACGCTTGCCCGGCGTTCTCCCGTGGGGTCCGCATCGTAGTTGATGTTGCCCTCGATGATGTAGTACCCGGCCTTGCCCGTGGGGATGGTGAAGCGCGTGTTGTTCGTCGCGTTGTCGTGGTACCCGTCGGTGTCGTAGTCCTCTTGGTCCCAGGTGATTTCGACGGTGGTCCCCGCACCGCTGATGTTCTGCCCAGCGGACTTGGTGACGCGGACGCCCGCATCTACGGAACCCGTCGCACCAGCCGGTCCTTGGGGTCCTGGAAGAGGCCAATCGAAGGCGTCTTCGCCGTCGTATCCGGGGACTCCCTGCTGGCCTGCCGGTCCCTGGGGGCCGGTGGGACCCGTGCCGCCCGCAGGACCGGGGACTCCGGGGTTGGGCCAGACGTACTCCTCGTCGTGGTCATGAGGCACGAGCCCGGCGGTACCGGTGCCGCCTCCGGAGCCAGCCGGACCCGTCGGACCTGTGGGACCCTGCGGACCGGGAGGACCGGGGATGGTCCACTCGAAGTGGTCGTGCTCCGGCATGATGGTGTCGCCGAGGGGGCCGCGGCGCTTGCCGACGCCGCCGGTCCTGGTGGCTTCCGGCACTGCGTCCGCAATCCACTTCGTGCCATCCCACTTCAGCACGTCGTCGGTGACGGGCGTATCTGTCGAGTCTGAGTCGCTGTGGTCGGTCGAGAGGACGTTGTGGTGACGGTTGTGGTGGTCGTCCTCGGAAACGCCTTCCAGCTCATCGTGGTCGTTGGTGGCATTCCCGGAAGTGCCGACCGCTTCCACTTCGTCACCCTCAACCTGGACGCCGAGGAACTCCATGATTTTCTCGACATCAGCCGCGAGCTTGTTCAGTTCTTTGACGTTGCGGCGGTTGGTACCTTGGATGCTGTCGAAGTTCTGCTGAACCGCTTGGCGGTGGCGGTCGAAGTCTTCTTTCCTTACCTGTTCTTCGTCATTCACGGAAACATCCTCGGCGCGCTCACGTCGTACGGCAGTTCGGAGGCGACGAACCTCCGGCGCCTGTAGTCGAAGTGAAACGGTTCGCCGGGGTTTGTGGGCTCGACCGGAGCACTGGACAGGAATCCGAATCCCATCCGGATTGCCCAGGCGGACGAGTTGCCTCCCCCGGCCCAGGTCCACTGGCACGTCTCGCTAGCGGGCCAGTCGTCGGTCGCTCCGAGCAGCTCGTAAGCCATTCCGTAGTTGAGGTCAACGTCTGTTGCACCAGTTTCGATGCCGTTCTGCAGGAAATAATCCGTGAGTTCTGTCGGTCCGGTCCAGACGGCCGAGCCCCCCGTCTTGTCCTTGGCACCCATGTTTAGACCGTAAACGTGGAGGAGGAGTTGTCCCACCTCTCCGTCCGAGTAGCCGTCGAGTGGGCCGTTGAACGTCGCTGTTTGAGGCGAGGCCCCGAACATCTGGACGGCGTTGTCAGTGTCACTGCTGTCGTACGGGACCCAGAGGTGAACTCCCGTGGTCGGCATGTTTCCGCCGCGCACTGCCACACCCCCGGCGCAGAGGATGAATCCCGGGTCAACACCGGCGGAGCCATCTACCGAACTAACCGAGGCCAGCGTCGCAGTCAGCGTAATCGCTCCGGCACCTGCCTCGCCGGACGTGACCGTGTGGTAGAACGGAGCCCAAGCCGGGTGGAAACTGAACTGCCACCCTACTCCATTAGGCGCTGTCGCGTCCAGGATGAACTGTGTGTCGGCCTCCCAGGTGAGGGCAGAATCAGACAGCTGGGCAGTGAAGAGCTGGTTGTTATCTACTGCGCCCCATGCAACGAGGCCCACGAGCACGTCGCCTGCGACCCATGTCGTATCCGGCGTGAATACTATGTCCAAGGTACCCCCGACGGGAATGTTCCTCGATGCGGCGTTTGGCGCGGCGCCGACCTTGCTCAGCGCCATGCTACTGTCCTATCGGGCCACCGATGCGGGACCAGAACGAGCCGGGGGCGTCGTAGAAACCCTTCCTGCCCTGGCCGCTCGGCTTGCTCCGCGCCCACGCCACAACCTCATCGACGTTGAACTGCTTGGTCTCTCGAGTCGCGCTCGTGAGGACCGCGTTGTAGAGGCCGAACTGTTCGCTCGCCTTCTGGGAAATCTGGAGTTCGTTCAGGAACAGCTTCCCGGCGGCGTAGGCCGGGAGCGCGTCCTGGTACTCGCGCGGAAGCTGCGGCTCGTCGCTGTCGCCGCTCAGCGCGTTCGGAACGAACATGTAGATGCCGCTGATGGTGTATTCCCTATCCGGCGTCGGAATCATCGTCGCGGTGTATCGCAAGGGCGGCTCGCCGTCCGCGTCCAAGTTGGTGCTGGAGATGTAGTACCACCGGGGGCACCCGCCGAAGCTCTGGCGGTAGGTGCGCTTCAGGTTGACGCCCTCCATCGGCGTGACCCTCTCCAGCTTCTGCCCGCCCGCGAGGGTCTGGTCGTCCAGGACTGCAAGCTGGAACACGCGGTTGATGGAGACATCCGAGGGGAACTCGAACGTGTTTGTATCGACCACGGTGTCCACCTCGAAATCGGTGAACAGCCAAGGCCATCGTTCCTCGTTGCTGAATCGCCGCAGGCCCTCGTTGAGGGCGCGGGTGATTTCGTCGTCCGTGAAGAAGTCGGCGGTGCCAACCTCTCCTAGGCGCTCACGGGTATCGACGATGAGTTCGCTCAGGTCCATCTCTACCTCGCGATGCGGTTGTTAGACGACGTACTGCTCGCCCTCGGCTTCGATGACCAGCGTCAGCGTGGTAGCGGCTCCACCCACGAGGAAGTCCGTCGAGACGAGCTTCAGCGCGCAGTAGTAGTCGTACGACTGCTTGGCTGCCACCGGGTAATCGAAGAACAGTTCCGTGCCCGCAGCGTTGGCGCCGGTGGCGCCCAGGTACAGGCGGAATGTGTCCGCGGCCAGCTTGTTGGCGACGTGGATGTGGCGAATCACGTCGTAGATGAGCGCGGACGAGTTGTTGTACACGTTGGTCGTGTATACCGTCGTCAGCGCGGTTGGACCGAAGGTGCGCTTCAGCGTACCGGCCATCTTACTTCTCCTTCTTGTAGAGCCGCAGGCGCGACTCGCACTCGGGGCAGAACAGGAATGCCTTGAAGGGTTCCATCGTTACGATGTCCACCTCTGAGAGGAACCCGTCGCAGAGGTTAGAGGGGCACGGGTGCTGTAGTCCCGTGAAGTACTTCTCCATGTCACGGTGAGCCTTCAGGTCTAGGGCGTCCATTAGTACGCCGATACTTCTGAGAATCGAATGGTCACACCGTGGATGGCAACCTCCCGACCAGGTTGTGTGATACGGACGACGATGCCCTCGTTCTGCACGAGGTGAATCGGATACACAACCTGGTCGGGAGCAGCTGGGCTCGGGTAAAGCGGGATGCCGCTGAAGATGCCCGCAGGTACACCAGCGGTCGTTCCTGGCGCGAGGATGGGGTCACCACCGGCAACCGCGACACCCGTCAAGGGTTGGCCGCGGACTTTGCGAAGCGGGTTGGTGGCGAGCGTTTTGGTTCCCGCGCCGAGGGCCGCAGTCGTGGGGACACGGAAGGTCGCAGTTGGGGCCGCGAACGATGTCCTCAACTTCTCCGGCGTCTGTAGAGCGCCACCGGTTCCGTCCACCGTCCAGCCTGTCGCCTTGATGACATTGTAAGACATCTCACCGGCGACGAAGGCGGTAGTGACCACGACGTACTCCAGCATAACGCTGTGAACGATGACGATGTTTGTACCTGTATATCGGAGCTGGAACAGTTCGCCGTTCGTCAATGCTCCGGCGGCGATTGAGCCTGTCTCGCCGAACGCAATATACTGCCCGAGTGAACCCATCCCAGGCGGGCGCACGTCAACATGCAGGGGTTGGTCTCCCGATGCGGTGTCCACCGGGCCGACCTTCGCCACGTTCGCTGCGGTGTTCGGGTCGTTGATGACTGCCATCAGTTCTCCTAGGTGACCGCCACGAAGGCGTATGTTCCGACGACGACGCTAGGCGCCCACCAGTAGACGCGGAGGCTGGTTGCGTCGAGTGCGTAGGCGGTGCAATCGATGAGGTCCATCTCGGGCTCGTCCCGAGCGTCGCCCTTGCTGGTAATCTTGGCCGCACTCTGGCGCACGGTGTAGTCCCTGTCGGCCGTCAGACCGGAGAGTCCGGTAACGTCGAACGTCCCGCTCAGCCGTGCCGTGCCGAGGTCCTTCGTGAATGCGGTGATGGTGCCGGAGCCGCCGGATGCACCGGCCGGTCCCGTGAGGCCGGGAGGCCCCGGCCAACCGTCGTCACCGTCCTCACCAAAGATGGCCTGCCCCGGGGGTCCCTGGGGACCAGTCGCTCCCGGCGTCCCGGGTGCTCCCGCGGCTCCAGCCGCTCCCGGAGCCCCGGGCCAGCCGTCATCTCCGTCTTCACCGAAGATGGCTTGCCCGGGTGGTCCTTGCGGGCCGGTCGGTCCTACGTTTCCCTGGGTACCCTGCGGGCCTTGCGGACCCGCCGCCCCTGGGATTCCTTGCGGCCCTTCGTCGCCTTCCGGCCCTTCGAAGCCCGGGACGGCTGGTCCCGTCGGCCCCGCCGGTCCGGTGTTTCCTTGCTGCCCCGCTGCTCCTGGCGCTCCTGGGGGTCCTGGCCATCCGTCGTCGCCGTCTTCCCCAAATACCGCCTGTCCAATCGGTCCCTGCGGGCCTGTAGCGCCCGGGCTTCCGGCGTTGCCTTGCGTTCCTTGTGGACCTTGGGGACCGGGGAATCCCTGCGGGCCTTCGTCGCCATCGCTTCCGTCAGCGCCCGGAGGGCCTTGGGGCCCTGCGGCTCCTGCCGGTCCTGCGCTCCCTGCGCTCCCTGACGGACCCTGCACCCCCTGAGGCCCTGCAATCGGCCATCCGTCCAAGCCATCTTCGCCGTCGAGGCCCGGCAACCCTTGTGGCCCCGAAGGTCCTGTGGGACCAGCCGGGCCAGCACCACCCCCACCGGAGCCGGTGAGATACGGAAGCGCCGACCACGCATCGGTACCATTTCCGAACTTCAGTTTGCCGGTGTCGGTCTCGAGACCGGGCTCACCATCAGCGAGTGTGGGATTCGCGAGGGTCCATTGGGCTGCAGTGCCCCTGCGGACCTGAATCTCGTCGAAGCGGGGCATTACGGCGTCCCGCCGTCAACGTCCTCCGCGTCGCCGGACTTGTCCACACTGTTCTCAAAGCCCATGCCGTTTCCGACCCCCGCCATCGCAATCATCAGGTTGAACAGCTCGAACGCCAGCATCCGGCGATTCAAACGCGGGTGCGCGTACAGGTTGCCGTCGATGTACGTGGCGACCACGGAACCGTCATCTTCCTTGATGTACAGTTGCACTAGAAGACCTTCTTCTCGACGGTCCCCGGGTACCACGGCTTCTTGTTGTCGTCAGCCGGGCTGAACTGCTCCCGCCACTTGCGGATTCCCTTGGTGCCGTCGGGGTCTCCGGGACCGGCCAGGCCCTCGTTGGTGGGGAGCATCGTGGCCATGCGCTCCTCTTTCGAGTGCTCGCGCTCGGCCTTCAGCTGGCCGATGGCGATGCCGACGGCCTCGGCGCGGTAGTCGCGCTTCAGCTCTGCCCCGCATGTGTAACAGCCCGGAACGCTGCGGCTAGCTACTTCATAGCTAGTCGAGCATTCCGGGCATCTGAAGACGTACGTGGCCAAGGTTCCTCCCTTAGCTGTTGCTGCGTCCAGTATCGACGATGAGGTAAATCTCGAAGTAGTCCGTCGCGGTCCCGCAGTTGCGGATGGTGACCGTGACCGGCCCCTTCACCACAACGTCCAGAGGAGTAGTTGCCCCTGCCGCGGCGCCGGTGGCATCCGCTCCGACCACGTTCAGGCCGGTAACTGTGTCGTCCAGCTTGAAGAAGACCTTCTTGCCGGGGGCGGTCTTGTAGTCGCGGTCCGCTGCATCGAGGTAGAAGATGACGCCATCGGCATCCTTCAGCTCGACAATCTCGGCCGCGTCGGTGCCGTCGCCCGCCTTCGCGGACGAGGCCCAGTTGTGCGCGTAGAACCCGATGACCTTGCAGTACCGGGAGCCGAGGTCAACGGTGCCGAGGACCTTGGGGTTCGTGTTCGTGACCGCAGCGAGCGGCCCAACCTGCTTGAAAGCCATGCCAACTCCTCAGGAGCGGGAAGGGGCTAAGGGCCAGCGGCCCTCGCCCCCACCGCCGAGTTAGTGTTACGAGGTTGTGACCACCGTGCGGGCACTCTGGACCGAGCCCCTGCTCGTCTTGGCGATGGTTGCCGGGTTGAACCCGTAGAACCCCGCCTTGGAGCGGCCGGAGAACCGGACGCGCCGGTCCACGAGCCAGCGAACGTACGCGACGTACGACGTGGAGGCGGTCAGGCCGGTGAAGGCATCCGTCGCTCCGGTCGTGCCGGTCGCGCGGATGACGCCCACCAGGGGACCATCCTCATCGGTGTCGGTGCCGCGCTTGAACAGCGCCACCTCGACCCCGAGTCGGCCGTTCGCCCCACCTGCCAGGTCATCCGTGTGAACGTCCACCTGAATCTTCAGGGCAGCGCCGATGACCGCAGGCACGCCGGAAGCGGCGGCCGAGGTGCTGGGCACCGGGATGTCCTGGTACTTTGTCACCGTCTCGCCGGAGATGGAGGTCCCGCGGTTGGCTCCCGCCAGCCGTGCCCCATCACCATCGTTGGTCGGACGGCCATCGAAGTTGGTGTACGTGTACCGGCCAGCAGCCGCACCGCTCAGATAGGCAGCACCCGTGAGGGAGCGGCCGAAGCGGTCCGTGCCGGTGTCCGCTGCACGACCCGTCTTGTCGATGGGGTTACCGGGAGTGCTGCCCCCGGGAACTCCAGCGCCGAGGTAGGCGGTTTTGGTGGCGCCTGCGCCTCCACCCGCCTGTCGCGTGACGGTCGTGCTTGGACCACCCGTCAACCCACCAGTGTTCTGGTCGGCGTTGTAGGTGTCACTCTTGCGGGAACCGGTCGAGTCCTCGACGCCACCAGCCCCGAAAGTTCCGGTTGCGTGCGTCGGGCTCGAAGGGCCCTTGATGGAAGAGCCGTCCTTGGTGCCGGGGATGGGACCGACGTAGGTCGCACCGGCAGCACCGCGGAGTCCCTTCTTGGGGTTCTGAGGACCACCGCGAGCTGAATCGTCGCGGGGCCAGGTAACGGTCGTGATGGTGACTGCCATGACTGCCCCCTTAGTTTCCGGTGTCCACGATAACGTCGAGTTCGACGTAGTCGGTGGCGGTACCGCAGTTACGGATGGTCACCGTCAGCGGACCCTTGACCGGAGGAAGCGGCGCATACGTGTTCGAGACCCCGGCCAGCGTGGCACCGGTCTGGTCAACATACGTGTGGCCGGTGATGCCGGTCGTGGTGTCGTCCTTGGAGAACACGTAGTTCTTCGCCGAGGTCGCGTAGTCCACGTCGGCCGCGTCCAGGTAGAAGATGTTGCCGTCCGCGTCCTTCAGCTCCACCCGGATAGCGGTGTCGGCACCAGCGACGGACTTCGCCGAGCTGGACCAAAGCCGCGCCTTCATGCTCACGGGACGGGCGTAGGTCGCGCCGAGACCGAGCGTGCCCAGGATGGTGGGCGCGGCCGAGGTCAGTCCCTCGATGTGACGCTTCTTGTAGGCCATTTCCTTACTCCTCTGTTTGGGACTTGAGACGGGCTGCCAGGGCTGCGCCCCTCAACGGCTTCCCGTTCTTGTCCACTGGTTGCCCCTCATCGGGGTCTGGTTGGGCCTCTAGTAGGGCCTCTGGTTGGGAGTGACCGAAGAACGCTTCTCGAATGCTCTTGCTGGCCTTTGGAAACTGCCGGAGAACCTGCGGGCGGTTGGGCCCGATTTCTTCCGCGAGAAGGTATACCTGCCGGTCGTAATCGTTCAAACTCTCGAGCTTGGCAATGACAGCCGGTGCATTCATGTTGCGCGTCTTAGCAACGGCCTCAGCCACGCGGTCGTCAACCGACCGGGACTTGCGGTCCGCGATGCGCTTCCTCGAAGACTCCAGGTTGGCGGCTGCGTTGACCGCCCTCTGGGCCTCCCGCTCAGTCATTCGCTTCTTGGAATCCAAGACTTCGAATGAGCGGGAATCCATCATCTTCATGCAATCCTCCTAGTTCAGAGGTCCCGGGGCCTCAGGACTTTCATCTTTCCGGTCTCCCGCTCAGCAGGATTCCTTCTTGATTTCCGTCCGTTGGCCCCGGTCCTCTACCCCCTACAACGTCCGATGGTCTAGCCATCCGCGACGCTCATTCAGGCCTGGGCTCTCTGTCCTCGGTTTCACCCTTGGACTCCTGCTTACACCTTCGGGGGTGGTCCCCTTACCCTGCGCTAGTACAGGTTCGGGTACCTCTGTTACGAGGTGGTGACCGCCGTTGCGAAGCCGTGGCTCCGGCGCGAGTCGGTCAGGAGCTGCCCCATCGACAGGATGAGGGCGACCTTGGCGTCCTGGTTGTACGGACGCTGGAACTCGGTCAGGCTCAGCCATGCGGCCGAGTGCTGCACGAACTCCAAGCGGTCGCTGTTCAGCATGTAGATGGTGCCCGACGGGACGTCCGGCTCGAAGATGAGCGGCACGCCCTGGAAGGCGATGTTCTCGAACCCGAGGTCCGCCATGCCGTTGTCGTTGAACCGCATGTTCGGGACCGCGAGGGCCTGGTACGCCTCGTACACGGCCTGCGACGCGAACGCAACGTCCGCCCGGCTCTTGTTGACCCGGATGGTGTTCGCGAGGTTCACCATCGCCGACACGCCGTCGAAGGTCGTGAGGTCGATGGTACCGGCCTTGGTGGACTTCCACCAGGTGTACGTGTTGGGGTCGATGCCCGCGATGGTGCCCGAGTCCTTCACCAGGACCGGGACGCTGTTGAAGTCCTTGCCGCCGTTACCGACGGACGAGGCCCACAGCATCGCGTTCATGTCGTCCGCAACCGAGATGCGGAGCTGGTCCACCTTCGCCTGCAAGAGGTTGATGAGCTGGGCCGCACCGGAGTTCTTCCGAACTTCCTCGCCGGAGATGACGACGGAGCCAGCTTGCTGGCGCCACTCGTACTCCGCCCAACCCAGGCCCTCCTGGGGCGTGGTGTCGATGATGTCGTAGCCCGAGTAGGTCGTCACCGTGTCGTTGAAGGCGAACAGAAGCGGGCGCCGAATCACGGAACCACCGTCGAGCGTCACACGGGACTTGGAGTTCAACCAAGCCGTGAGGGCGTTGTCGGTCGTGATTTGGTCGGCCAGCTTCGGGCGCACCTTGTCGAGCGTGGTGGAGACCAGAACATCGAACTGGTCGCTGTAGATGCTCATGTCAGGGGTTCCTTAGCTGTTGGCTACTTGGCCCCGGCATGTCCCTTGCGAAAGACGTCCTTCCAGCTTAGACCCGCATCTTCCTGCGCTTGGAACGCAGCCTCCCGAACAACGTCCTTCAGGCTCTTGTCTTTGGTGTCCAAGACCTTCTTGCCGCCGTCGGTGGAACGCGGGGGAAGACCGCCGGACGCAACCCGCTTAGCGGACTGCTGACGGACCTTCGCCACCTCCGAGTCGATGGCCTTCCTTTGCTGGAGAACGAGTCGGGAGTACAAGACTTCGGGGTCGCCGATGCCTTCCCTCGCGGCATACTGCAGGACTTGGGTGCGGGTGGCACCCGGAATCTTGCCGTATTCCTCTTCCAACTTGTCCAGCGAGGAGTTCCAGAAACTGGAGGTCTCGCGGATGGACTCGGTCTCGCTCAGCTTCTCGACGGTCTCTTCCAGGTTCATCAGTTGCTTTGCGAGAGGCAGCGCCGTCTTGCGCGCGTACTCTAGCTCGTCAGGTGAGACCTGTTCGAGGTCGCCCAGGATGGCAGCGAGGATGGCGTCGTCCGTGATTTCCACGGGATCCTCCGGTTCCTCGGGTGCCGCTGGCGCTTCCGGTTCCTTCGCAAGCTCTGCCTGGAGCTTGCGGATAGTGCTGTCCCGCTGAGACAGAGCAGAGATTACGTTCTGCTTCTGCTCGTCGGACAAGCCTTCGAGGCTCGTGCCCCAGTAATCGTCCGGGAGAACATCGTCTGTACCGTCTCCGGCCTCGGAACCGTTCTCACCGGCGCTGGCGCCGTCACCACTAGCAGCCGTACCGTCGGCACTCGGGACTTCCGTGCCTTCGTCACTACCGTTGGCCAGGTCCTCGAACGGGTCGATGTCGTTGCCATCGAGCGTGTCGAGGAATCCCGACTCCTGCAGCGCATCGCCCAGCTCGCTGGTCACCTGCACTGCTTCGCCCTTGTGGGGCATGGTTCACCTCCTGGCTGTACACTTCGGCCTCGGGCTCTCGCCTGTACCTAGTGCCTCGGTCTTCGGTGTGTTATCCGCCACCTGCGGCGGGGGTCAGCCTCAGGCCCGGGGCGCCCGGTTGCGGGGCGGCTCCCATCGCTTGCGCCTGAGCAAGTTGGTTCTCGGCCTGGACCTCGGCCGGGTTCTTCACCAGCCGGTTCACGTCGTCCATCCGGTAGCCCATCTCGAGGGCGGCCATCTTCAGGAACTCGTACCTGTCGGTCTCCTGGAGCGGCAGGGCGAGGTTCATCAGCAGCAGGAACCTCTGGACGCGCTGGTCGCGAGTGAGGTTCTCGCGCGGGGTGATGGCGATTTCGATGTCGCTGTCGAGCGCGATATCCTGGGCGCTCCACGCCCATTCGAAGTCCTTGCCGAGGTCGTCGGTGTACCTCAGGATTCGGTCCTGGTCGTAGTACAGCATCATCAGCTGGAGCATCGTCTTGGAGATGGCGAGATACCACTCCTCCATCGCGCTCCGGCGCTCGGACTGGCGCATGTCGCCGCGGTCCGTGACCTGCTGCACCTCAGTCGCCGTATGGCGGCCGCCGGGGAACAGGCCGCGCATGACCTCGTTCGCCCCCGTGCCTTCGCGCATCTCAGCCTGAATCTTCTCGGGAACGTCGAACGCCTCCTGCGGGAGGGGCGGCGGGACGAGGGGCTGAATGGCGTCGCCGGAGACGCCGTTGGTGCCAACGAACGCGCCCCACTCCGCCGACTTCAGGGCTTCCTTGCCCGCTTGCGTCAGCGCGTCCTCAGGGCCGATGACCTTCGGAATGGTCCGCTCGATGTGCGTCGCGAGGTTGTTCCGGTACTGGTCCAGCTCCTCCAGCGCGGGCCAGATGACCCGCATGTCCCCGAGACCCTCCAGCTGCGAGTTGTCCTTGCGGATGATGAGGGGCTTGAAGGGGTTGCGGTCCTCCAAGTCGGAGTTGAACATCAGGGGGTTCTCGCGCTGGAACAGCACAAGCTCCGAGTTGCCCTTCGGGAAGGTGGTCACCAGGCCGGTCTCGAAGTCCCAGAACTCGACTACGGTGCAGCGCAGGTCGTCCGAGAACTCATCCTCCTCTACCTCGCGGTAGAGGTCGGCGTCGCCGTAGTCGGCGACCCTGGTGTCCCCGCCGAGGTCCTTCAAGAGCTTGTCGCCCTTCTCCTCGCCGTACCGCTCGTGAACGAAGTCCTTCCAGACGGGATGGTTCTTCACTTCGTAGGGGGACATGAACGTGTACTGGGCGACCCAGCGGACGTCCTCGATGCGCTTCGCGGTCGGGTCCGGGCGGATGAGCTGCCAGGGAACGTAGTCCACGCACACCCGGTCCCGGATGACGATATCGACGTTCTGGGTAAGGTTCAGCTCCTCGTCCGGCACGTCGTCATAGGAGATGTTGCGCTTGACCGCAATCTCCTCAATCTGCTTCCGCAAGGCTTCCGCCGGGACATCCATCGTCCCCTGCGCTTCCTTGTAGTCGTAGTACACCTTAACCCAGCCGATATCGACCAGGAGAGAATCCTTCACCGCGTCCTTCGCGTGCTTCTGCCCCTTCGAGTCGCGCCACGCCTGGTTGAGACCGGCGGTGCTCGCGAGCGCCTGGAGCTGCGTGCCGTGGGCGGCGTTGCGGCAGATGAACTCTACATCCACCGCCGTCATGCTGGCGTACATCGTGTCGATGACGCCAATGCCAGAGGTCACCGAGACGACGTGGCCCTCGTCGGTTACCTGGTCTTCCTGCAGGTTGTTCTCGTAGCGAGAGACGAACCGCTTCCGGAGGGGCTCCGACTTCCTGAACTTGTTGTCGGCGACTATGAGGCGCCTGCCGTAGACCTTCAGCAGGCCCTCGTCCTCGTCCAGGGCGGGGTTGTAGATGGTTTCGAGCGGCAACTAACTCTCCTGGGGCCGGAAGCGGGCGTCCCTGCCGCGGTGCAGGTCGTCGCGGGGCCTTCTAGAAACGAGCTGGCCCCCGCCGATTGGTCCCGGCTCGAAGGTCGGGCGCCGCCTGCCCCGACGGGGGTCCGCAGGCGCCATCAGCTGCTCGATAACGTGTCCATAGGTGCGCGGCCCGGGGGTCTCTTTGGGCGGTTCGTCGCCTTCTCTGGGCCGCAGGGGAATCATAGAGACGCCGTACCGCAGGGCGTCTACGATGTGACTAGTCCAGTCGTGGACTGGGGTGTCTCCGGTACGGATGCCGTCTTTGTCCAGCTTCCACTTGTGGGTGCCGAGGGCATTCGAGACGCGCTTGGTGCGCTGGCTGTCAACGAGGACCCGGCCGTCTGCCATCATGTTGCTCAGGATGCGGATTGCGTAGTCCTGGGGCTTCCGCGGGGCGGCCATGATGTTGACGCCAGCGGCGCGCAAGTCCTCGATGACAGAGGTCTTCATTCCGACCCGACGCTGCTCACCGGCAGGGTCACCGTAGTTTCCGCGAGGGACAACGCCTTCGGGGAGTTCGGCCTCGACCCAAGCGTGGTAGGCGTCGGCCCACTCCTTCGAGGACATGTCCTTGCCCTCAATCATGTCGATGACAGAGATGCTCGGAAGAAGGATGCTACGTTCCTTCAAATCGACTACCTTCCAGTCGAGCTGGAAGAAGACGCAGACGCCGGGGTCACCGATGCCGAAGTCCCAGCAGGTGTACACGGGCAGTTCGCGGCGGTACTGGAGGGGAACGCAGAATCGCTTGTCGTCCCATTCAGGGAAGACGCCGCCCTCCACGAGGCCGATGAAGTGACCCAACACTTCCTGCTCGTGCCAGCGGCCGCTGTACGACACGTCCATCTCGTCCAGGTAGTCACTGTCGAGGTGGATGTTCTCGCGCATCGGCGCGTTGTACCAGTGCGAGTCCTTGTACTCCGTGGAGTGCAGGTCGCCTTCGTCGTGGAAGACGCGGTGCATCCAGTCGTACCCATTGGGTGTGGACGCCACCCAGGCACCGCGCTTATAACCGGGCTGCCGTAGACGCCCCGTTACGAGCTTCCAGTCCTGGAGAGAAACGTTGCGCCCTTCGTCGATGAAGGCCCACGAGTACTCCGGCCCACGGATGATATTGTCGGGCTTGTCCAACGACCGTAGCCTGATGATGGCGCCGTTCCGCAAAGTCAATGTGTTCGTTGACTTCTTGAAATCCTTCTCGAAGTCAGCGACGCCGGTGACGGCGCAAATCTCCTGCAGCTTGGTGACGATGACGTCATCCAACGCGCGGTACGATGCCGCGGCAATCAAGCCGTGTGGGGGATGGTAGATTCCGTGTGGCTTGGGCTGCAGGGCGAACTTGAGACCGCGGAGGATTCCCGCGTAAGTCTTGCCAGAGCCAAGACCGCCGATGAAGGCGGAGAACTTCTCGTCACCCAGGACGAACTCCGTCTGGGCGCCGGGGTTGAGCTTGAGGCTGCCGAGGTTCACTACATCCCGTCCGGGACGCGCACGGTGTAGAACCTGGTCCTGCGCGAGTGATTTTGCACGGCGCCGATGATTTCCTCAGGGCGGATGTGGAGAGCCTGGGCCAGCTTCTCGATGCTGCCAGCCTCCTGCACCATCAGGTCCGAGACTTCGACGGTGTGGAGGTCGTCCACGCCGGGCTCCCAGATGTTGATGCCGCCGAACTCCTCGTCCGGGGCGGGCTTGAGGAAGAACTCCTCGCGCAACTCCATCCTGCTGGCGTTGTCCCAGGGTAGCGGCGTCGTATCGATGAGGTCATAGCCGGAGTAGGACATGACAGGCTTCGTGTCGTTAGGAAGCAGGTTCACCATCGTCGCCTCCGAGCAGGGCCGCAAAGGCGTCTTCGGGTTCATCTTCGGACTCGTCAGGAGCCAGATTTCCCTTCGGCTTGCCCCAGGCGTACTCGAGGACGGTCAGGGCGGCCTTGAAACGAAGCTCAGGCTTCACATCATCGAAGCCGCTGGTGCCGCGGGCGATGCGAACGATGACATCTACAGAGTCCGAGACGCCCCGTAAAAGGGCATCCCGGGCGGCCGCATCTGGGTCTTTAGCGCGGCGGCGGGACTCTCCGGACTTTCTCCCGGCTTCCCGAGCGGATTCAACGTCGAACGGCATGTTCTTCCTCCCAGAA
>Ga0193692_1000052_pt1 | contig 34087 bp, 49 predicted proteins | sample L3a1metaG_FD_144917 | JGI IMG/M metagenome (GOLD analysis project Ga0193692, IMG submission 144917) | Soil microbial communities from a riparian zone of the East river system, Colorado, United States - L3a1 | ecosystem: Environmental > Terrestrial > Soil > Riparian zone | place: USA: East River... | reverse complement strand
GGCGACTGTAGAGAAGTCATGGTAGAGGGTGAATCGGGCTTGCTTTCGGTGTTTCCGCCATCGCAACGGCCGATCTATGAGCCGTCGAAACGCCGCGTCACGTTCCATAACGGTACGCGGGCGTTTCTGTACTCGGCAGAGGAACCGGAACGGTTGCGCGGACCGCAACACGGCTTCGCCTGGTGCGATGAAATCGCGGCGTACGCGAAGCTAAAAGACCTTTGGAGCAACCTGCAATTCGGCTTGCGGCTCGGCGATGATCCGCGGATTCTCGCGACGACGACGCCGAAGCCGATCAAGTTTTTAAAAGACTTGCTCGCCGATCCTGGTACGGTCGTTACGCGCGGCTCGACGTTCGACAATCGGGCGAACTTGCCGGCATCGCAACTCGCCGATTTCGAGCGGGTCTATGGCGGTACGCGCATTGGTCGGCAAGAGCTCGGCGGCGAACTCTTGGAAGAATCCGAGGGCGCCTTGTGGACGCGCGAGGCGATCGAGCGGGCGCGCGTGCGCTCGGCGCCCGAGCTCGTGCGAATCGTGATTGCGATTGATCCGGCGACAACGAGCGGCGAAGATTCCGACGATACGGGTATTTCGGCGTTCGGCATCGGCGCCGACGGTGACGGCTATGTACTCGCCGATGGTACTTGCCACCTTGGGCCGGCAGGTTGGGCGGCGCGCGCCGTGGGGATGTTCGACGGGCACGAAGCCGATAAGGTGATTGGCGAAGCCAACAACGGCGGCGATATGGTAGAGCTCACGATGCGAACCGAGCGGCGCAATATCCCGTACGAGAAGGTGCACGCGAGCCGCGGCAAAGTGGCGCGCGCCGAGCCGATCGCGGCGCTATACGAGCAAGGGCGAATCCATCACGTCGGCAGTATGCCGGCGCTTGAGGATGAAATGGCGAATTTCGTACCGGGGCAGATGAAGAAATCGCCGAACCGCGTGGACGCGCTCGTGTGGGGTGCGTCGTATCTGATGCTCAAGCCGGCGCGCGTCGGCCGTGTGTTGAGCTTATGACCGATCGCCCGCGGGACAACGGTTTAGTTGTTGTAGACGACTAAGCGAAGGAAACCGCGGGCGCCCGGCCGGTTTGAGTTTATCACGATGACACTTGCCGAATTTGCAATTGCGCGCGTGGCCGGCCAGTTGGTACGCGACGCCGGCAAGCGCGAATTGACGCCGGACGAATGGCGGTTACTCCACAAATCTTTCGCCGGCAATGGCGCGCATCGAAGCGCGCGAAGCCGGCGCCGCGGAATCGCCGGCATTGTCCACCGGCGAGGGGCGCCCGAAATCGGCAAATATACCGGGGGGTATAGGGTAAACGGGCGCCCGCTCGTTTCGTTCGGCAATACGGAGGTTGCCATGCTGAATATTCGATTTGCGTTACTCTTGCTCGCGTTTCTATCGCTCGGCGCCGCGGCCGTCGGCGTGCCGTCGCGCGTTAACTTGGTTGCGGCGGGCTTGGCGCTTTGGGTACTCGCGGTGATTATCGGATGAACCGGCGATCGGGCGAGCGAAGCGGCGGAATCTCCGCACCTTCGCCCGCTCAATCACTACATGCCGACTGGAACCGCGGGAAGTCGCGCGCCGCGGCTTGCACGATCTCGTTAAGCGCCTGCAGGAGCTCGGCGGCGCCGTCGAACGTGACGACAAGCCGGCCGGCTTCAAGCGCGATATTTGCCGGCAGATCGGCGAACGCTTCGGACCGAGCGGGCGGTACGGCGATCGAGCGGGCGGCGAGCACGCGGCCGGCTTCGGCCAGGTGCGCGCCGACGCGTTCGACGCGGCGGGCTTCATACTCGAAATCGTCGGTACGGGCGATCTTACGAACCCATGCGAGGGCTTGCCGGCGTACGACGACGTGCGAGGCGCCGGCTTGTATGGCGCCCATGCGCCGCATGAGCCGGCCGGCTTCGGTTTGCGAAACGTGGAATATGCTTTCGATCGCGCGACGGTCTAAGAACGGCTCGGCGATCGCGTTTAAGTGGCGCTCGATCGTCGCAAAGTCGCGAAACCATTGGGGTTTTCGGGGCATCGGCGGTACTCGGTTATTCTACTGCGTTTCGGCAAGGTCTAACCAAGTTTACCTATCGCACCTTATCGGAAGCGGCCGGAAAATGAGCTTTTATGCCAGTAATTGAACGTGTGCTATCACGGCTCGGGCTCTCGCGCAAGGCGGACGTACCGATTATCAACGACGGCCGCGGCAATCTGCCGAGCATTCGCGTCGTCGGCGGAACCGGCTTGCCGTCGGCCAGGTGGACCGGCCAGGATTACGCGGGCATGGCGACGAACGGGTACGCGCTCAATAGCGACGTGTACGCCTGTATTTCGCTGATTGCCGCGGCCGGCAAGCAGGTTAAGTGGTGGGATGCCGGCAACGGTTCAAAGGCGCACACGCCGGCGCCCGAGCTCGCGAAGGCGATCGGCCGCGGCGCCGACGGGCTCTTAGTCGGCGGCGACGAAAAGGCGCGCGAGCGGCATATCAAGCTCGTGACGAATCCGCGGCCGTCGATCGAGCTCTTGACGAAAGCGGGCGGCGCCGGCTTCATTGAGGCGTGGTTGTCTTACATCCTGATTGCCGGCAATAGCTACATCGAAATCGAGCGCGCCGGCGATGCCGTGACGGGCAAGCCGTCAATGCTCTACCTGCAACGGCCGGACCGCTTGACGGCCGTTGTACGGGCGCCTGGTGCCGTCGCCATGCAAATGAGCGAATCACAGTTAGTCGATCGGTGGACGGTCACGGCGTACGGCCAACGGCGCGACGTGCCAACGGACAACATCACGCATTCCAAGCTATTCAATCCGACCGATGATATTTACGGCATGGCGCCGCTACAAGCGGCGCTCTTGCGCGTGGACGCCGAAAACGAAGGGCTCACGCTCATAAAACGGATGCTGCAACGCGGGTTTTCGCCTGGTTGGATTGAGGCGCGCGAAGATTCGGAATGGAGCGATACACAAGTAGCTCAGTTGAAAGAACGGGTCAAATCGAGCAAGTCGGCCGGCGAAGAACTGTTTTTAGAAAACGCGAAATGGCATCAAATGGGCTTCAATCCCGTTGATTCCGGCGTTACCGAGCAACAGATTTTGAGCAAGCGCGATATCGCGAGCGTCTTTCATGTGCCGTCGCAATTGATCGGCGACGCGCAAACGCAGACGTACAGCAACTATCAAGAGGCGCGGCGGGCGTTGTACATGGAAGCGGTGATTCCGTTGCTGCAGCACTTCCGCGGCGACTGGAACCGGACGATCGGCGCCGCGCTCGGTTCGCCGCTCGACTTCGATAAAGACTCCTTCGACGCGATCACGGCCGCACGGCAAGAGGCGACGGACCGCGTTGTAAAATTATTCACGAGCGGACTGATAACGCAAGCCGAAGGGCGAAGCGATCTAGAGTACGGGCCGGCGCAACCGGACGATACGTTTTATGCGCCGGCAAACTTAATGCCGCTCGATCGGACGGGCGACTAGCATGGCTCAACCGCGGTACAACGACGCGTTACAGCGATTCATTCGGGAGTGGCGCCCGAACGACGCCGATCTTGACAAGCGGTTTATTCAAGGCGTGCGCGAGCTCGTTTCGGCGATCGTTTCACCACCGGCCGGCGTTTTTGAAGTCGAGACGATTCTATCGCCCGAGGGCGGTAAAGTCGTCGTTCGGCTCGCCGATTATGAGGCGCAGTTAGACCCGCTCGACGCGCAACGCTTCGCGCTTGCGCTCGTTGAGGCGGCGGCGTCGGCTCGGGCGGAATCGTGGCTCGTGAAATTCCTGCAGGAGCAGTTAGAGGTTGAAATGGGCGCCGCGGCGCGCGTGATTGCCAGTTTCCGAGACTATCGCGTCGCCGAAATGCAACGCGAGCTTACGGCGGATATGGCGGGCTCGGCGCCGGCCGCGGCGCCTGCAGGGGGCAAGCCGTGACAGTCGGCGACTTGAGAAAGCGGCTTCGCGGCGTACCGGACGGGCTACCGATCGTCGTTCGCATTCCGGCCGACGAAGAATTAAACGGCAATTGCCTTGATTTGGCCGGCGTCACGATCGAAGACGATCACGTCACCGAGCAAGACTTTGTTGCGTTCGATTGCGACCAAGACGGCGACTTGAGCGCGACGGGCTTTTTACCGAGCGGGGGCAAGCCGTGACGCTCGCGGCGAATCAACGCGTACGAATCTCGGGCGAAGCCGGTACCGTCGTCGGCCGCGTCGAGGAAATCCGGCCGGTTGAGGAAATGCCGGAATTTGCCGAGCTCGGATTTCCGACGGCCGGCGAATTTGCGCCAAAGTCGATCATGCGGGAATTTGGCATCGAACGCGTCGCGTCGATCAGCTATTACGCAACGCCGAACACACAGTATCTCTTTACGGCGTTTGAAATCGGCGGCGAATGGTACGACTTGAAGCGCAACAAACTGACGCTAGAAGTGGTTGGGGTGTTCCAATGAAATGCCGAGACGAAAGGGCAGACCGTACGCCGCGCGAGCGGCGGCGACGGCTCACGTTGAGAGTGTCGGTATGAAGTCGCGCTTGCAAACGGCCGTTGCGCGCTTCGCCGGCCATTGCGCCGAGTGCGGCCGTTCGATCGCCCGTAATGCGCCGATCGTTTACGATACCAAGCTCAAGCGCACGCTTTGTAAGGGGTGCGGCGAGCACCAACAAACGCAAGAGGGCGAGCTATTCGCGAAGTAGGATGTTAATGGCAGTGCCGGCTAAAAGCGCGCGGATTTATCGCGCGTTCGATTCTTTCATGGCGCAAGCCGGCCGCGGTGCGTCGCGCTCGGCGCATACTCGCCTGGTTGCCGAAGCCGGCAAAGCGGCTCGGGCATTTGCGGCCGGCGCCGGCGAAGCCGCGGCGCTCGCCGAAGTGCTCGATTCCACATGGACGGCGTATCTCGGGCTCGTGTGGGTCGAAACCGTGACGCGCGCCGGCGTGCTTACGGCCGAATCGCTCGGCGCCGCGGCCGACGCCGGCGTATTTGATCGCGCGGCGCGCCTGTATCTCGATCGCAACGCGCGGACGCGCGGCGCCGGCATCGCGGAAACGTCGCGCAAGGCCATTCAAAAGTCGATGGACGACGGGCGCGAGGCGAACGAAACGCCGGCCGAAATCGGGCGCCGGATTCTCGACGACGCCGAAGCCGCGGCCGTGTGGCGCGGCGCTACGATCGGCTCGACGGAATCGCACGCGGCCGGCAATTTCGGCGCGCTCACCGGCGCGGTGCAGACGTTGCGCGGTTGGTTGAAAGTGTGGACGGCGCCGCGCGCCGCGGGCGTGACGTGCGATCAGCACAAATCGACGCATGGACAACGCCGGCCGTTGCGCGACACGTTCGCCGTCGTCAACGATTACGAGCCGGACGAACCGGCCGAAGCCATGAATTATCCGGGCGACGGCGAGCACGGCGCCCGCGCGTCGAACGTCATCAATTGCCGTTGCACGATGGAGTTTAGGAGGTTGCAGCAATGAAGGGCAAACGAGGCGAACGGCCGGCCGCGGGCGCGCCTGCAGACGAAACGCCGGCGCCGGATACGGCCGTAAAAGACGAAGCGGCGCCTGGTGGAGTGACGACGCCGGCCGCGGCGCCGGCCGCGGCTTCACCGGCCGATGCGACGATTAGCTATCTGCCGGAACGCATCGTAAAAGAGACGATCCGGCACAAGTACACAATCCCCGAGCTCGCCGAGCTCGCCGACAAAATGGGGCGGGCCGCGGCGCAGGTATACGCGATCGAGCGGCAAAAGAGCGAGCAAGCCGCGCACTATGGCGCCGAGCTCAAGGCGGCGAATTTGGCGCACGGTGATCTAGTCGAGCGGTTCAATCAAAAGTACGAAATGCGCGACGTGGAATGCCGCATTGTGTACGATCGGCCGGAACCGGGGTACAAGGCGTACGTACGAACCGACAACGGCGAAAGTATCCGCGAAGTGCCGATGACTGATGCCGAAAAACAGCGGGCGTTCGTGTTCGATGCCGGCGACGGCAAACCGCAATAAAGCAGGGGGAATTTATGCCGATCGAAAAGAAATCGTTCGCTTGCGCGATCGAGTTTAAGGAAGTCACCGAAGACGGCCAGTTTGAAGGGCACGCCGCGGTAATCGGTAATGTGGATCTCGGGGGCGATCGCATTAAACGCGGCGCGTTCGCCCGCACGATCGAGGCGACGGGCGGCAAATGGCCGGTACTCATGGGTCATCTGATGGCGCGGCCGGTTGGGTTCTCAACGGGCGCCGATGAAGACGGCAAGGGCTTGCACGTATACGGCGAATTTACGCTCGGCGCCGACGACGGCCGCAATGCGTACGCGCTCGCGCGCCACGCGGCGAAGCTCAAGCAACCATTCGGGCTTTCGATCGGGTACGGCATCGCCGAGAACGGCGCCAAATTCAACAACGAAACCGGCGTGCGCGACTTGACCGATTTGGACGTTTACGAGTTTTCGCTCGCCCCGGTGCCGATGAATCCGCGGGCGCGCATCGCCCGCGTGAAAGCGGCCGGCGAACGCTACAGCGAACGCGAAATTGAGGGAATCTTGCGGGATGCCGGATTCTCTAACAGTGAGGCGAAGTGCCTCATTTCCTCTTTGAAGGGACAACGGGACGTTGAACCGGAAACGCTACTCGATACGAAAGTGGCGGCAGCATTCCACGATCTAATCAACACGGCCGGCGTGATCTATGAGCTCACGGCCGGCATGGAGCAATTACGTCATGGGTGAAACCAACAATACCGTTGTAACCGGCGAAGACGTCCAAAAACTGATGGGCATTTTGTCCGGCTTCAAAGGCCAGTACGCGCAGTTACACGACGACTTTACGAAGCTCGGCGGCGCACAATCGGAAACCGTCGTCAAGCTCGGCAAGCTCACCGACGATATGGTAAGCCTGCAGGCGAAGTACGCAACCGACGCGGCGAAGCGGCTCGACGCGATCGAGGAAAAGCTAAACCGCGGGCCGGCGACGCCGACGGCGCCGAAGTCGATCGGCCAAATGGTGATTGAAGACGCCGGCTTGCTCGCCGGCATCAAAAGCGGCGGGCGCTTTGCGGCGACGATCACGCTCAAGGGCACGCTGCAAAGTCTGATGCAAAAGGACATTACGACGATTTCGCAATCGTGGCCACAATTGCTGCAAATGATCGCGCCTATCGGTCATCCGCCGATCGGCGTACGTCAACTCGTGCCGCAAGGCCGGACGGGTTCGGGCTCGGTAGAGTACATCGAGGAAACGAGCTTTACGAACAACGCCGCGGTTGTCGCTGAGGGCGCGGCGAAGCCGAAATCCGATAAGGTATTCACGCCGCGCACGTCGGTTGTCCGTACGATTGCTCATTACTTCAAAATGAGCAAGCAGACTTTCGACGATCTGCCATTTCTCGCGTCCCAGGTCGAAAACAACGGGATTTGGGGCATCCAGACGGTTGAAGACAACCAATTGCTCAACGGCTCGGGCGCACCGCCGAACCTGCAAGGGTTTAACGTCGTTGCAACCGCGGCACCGGCGCCGGCGCCCGCAACGGGCGCAACGTTGGTTGACGCGATCGGTGCGGCCGTGTTCGATCTCGCCGCAAAGGGCTTCATTGCCGACGGCTCCGTAGTTAATCCGGCAGATTGGGGTCATGTGGCGATGCTGAAAAACATACAAGGCAATTACATTTTCAGCAATCCGCTCGATTATGCGTCGGGCGGGCGCATTTGGGGTACTCGCCTGGTGGCGTCGGCGAATCAAGCGGCCGGCACGTTTTTGACGGGCGCCTTTCAGGGGCATTCACAGATTCTCGATCGCGAGGACGTGCATGTACAGGTCGCCAATCAGAACGAAGACGACTTCATTAAGAACATGGTGACGATTCTTATTGAGGAACGGCTTGCGCTGGTAATCTTCCAAGTAAAGGCGTTTGAGAAGGGCGTAGTACCGACGGGTACAACCGAGCTCGACGAAACGCCGGTACGCCGCGGCGCGAAGTAAGATAGAATCCGGGCCGGCCGCGGCGAACGGTGCCGGCCGGGACTTTGCCGGGGGAATCCCGCTCTCTTGTCAGGGCGGGCGGGATTCTTGCCGGCGTTTTTGGGGGCGAACATGGGCGACGAACCGAAGCAACCGAAGCCGAAAAAGATCAAGCCGGCGCCGAAGCGCAAGCCGGCGAAGTCGCCGGTTAACAAGGCGATGGACGGCGCACCGGAAAACAAGGCGCTATGAGGGGGAAACGCGGCGAACGAGCGGGCGAACGGGCGGACACTCCGCACAATCGCCCGCTCAATCCGTCGCTGCCGTTGCCGAGCGATCCAACGGCGCCGAAGTACTGGACTTATGAGACGGGCGGCGAGCTCGCGGCGTCGATCGGCAAGCTATTACGCGTCGAATCTCTCAGCGATCGCGACTATGAGCTAATTCGCGCGTACTTCAAACAGTGGATCGACTCGCCGGCGTGGGATATGAACCCGATGCAGGACGCGGCCGGCGCCGCGGCGCTCGCGGCGTTGCGCGCCGGCGTTGACGGGCTCAAGACAGCATCGGATATACACGAGTGGTTGCGGCTCGCCGATCAAACCGGAGTAGACCCGTTATGAGATTTCTGCAAATCGAGGTTGTTACACCACCGGCCGGCATTCCGGTTACGGCCGCAGAATTTATAGATCATGCCAGGTTGAACGGGCTCACGGTCGATCGGCAACCGGAATTGATTGATCGGGAGCTCGCCGCGGCGACGCGGCGCGGCGAGCAATACACGCGGCGCTCGTTTCTCACGCAAACTCTGCAGGCGTTGTATGTGCCGGATGATCTCACATGTGCGTGTACGCTCATGCTCATTTTGCCGCGGGGTAAGGTGCAAGGCGTCACGTCGATTACCGCGGGCGGCGCCGTCGTCGATCCGACGACGTACACGCTCGAATGGAACGTGGTAAAGCTCGCGTCGCCGCTCGCCGGCGCCGCATCGGTGCTATTTGACTCGGGATACGGCGATGATCCGGCCGACGTGCCGGACGGCATCAAAGAAGGGATTCTAGAGTACGCAACGATCCTGTATGAGAACCGCGGCGGCGGACGCGATCAGAAGTACGCGGCAATGGGCGGGCAAGGCATACCGGACGGCATACGGGACTTGTGGCGCCCGTTCCAGATCGAGATAAGCGGGTGACGACGAAAACCGCGGTCACACTTTACACGGTGTACGGGATGCCGAGCGATTTTCCGCATGAATTTGTGTGCCGGCGATACGATGGCAGAACGGCCGAACCAATCGACGACGGCGAGCCGTTCGCCCGCGGCCGGACGCTCGACGAAGTGCGGCAAGCGTTGCCGGCCGGCCTATTCAATCTCGGGCGGCAACCGGGCGACGATTGGGCGATCGTGGAAACGTGGGTATGAAATACGATGCAGGCTAGCGATTTGCGCGAGTGGATCGCGCTTTTCCAAATGGAGCTCACGCCGGACGGCCAGGGCGGATACCGCGAAACCGTGCCGGCCGGCCTGGTGGCCGATACGCCGGCGAACGTACGCACGCCGAGCGGCCGGCCGACGTTCGCCGGCGATCAGGTCGCCGATCGCGTACGCCACGAAATCACAATCCGGTATCAGCCGGGAATTACGGCCGTCTATCGCGTCATGTGGCGCGATCAGTTGCTAGATATCGTCGGCGAGCCGGAAAACCTTGACGCTCGCGAAACGTGGCTAAAGCTCGTTTGCGAGCGTAAAGAGGCCGGCGCGCAGTGAACGATGATTTTACGCGGTGCGTCGCGTCGATCGAGCCGGACGGCGGCGGTTCGCTCGTGACGCTCAGTTGCGGGCATGTGCTCTGGTGCGCGATCGCGCCGGCCGAAATCGGGACGCTCAAAACGGTTTATTGCGCCATGTGCCTTTGCAACTATCTGGATTCTCGACGGCCGGCCGACGTTCACGCGAACTAGCTCACAGAGTGAGCCTGACTTGTAAACAATGGCGCGAGTTCTTAGCGCAAAGATCACCGGCGACGCGAAGATAAAGGCGAACTTCGGCAATTTGCGCGCGCAATTTCCCGATTGGGTCAACTCGGCGAACGTCGAAACGGCCGTGGAAATCCGCAACGAAGCGCGCAAAAACGTCATGCAAATCGACGCGTACGACACGCACGAGCTCTATGAGTCGATCGAGTTTAGCGTATCGCGGCTCGGTAATTCCGTCGTCGTCTTTTCGACGGCGAAGCACGCACCGTATATCGAGTTCGGGACGGCGCCGCATTTTCCGCCACTAGATAAAATTCGCGCCTGGTGCGGGCGCAAGGGGATACCGGAGTCCGCGGCGTTTCCGATCGCGCGGGCGATCAGCGAACGTGGCACGCCGGAAAGACCCTGGTTATATCCGGCGTACAAAGCCGGCATGAGCGGCCATTTGAACCGCTTACGCGATTTTGTCGGTTCGGAATTGAGGAAAATGCTTGCCTAGAAACGATCCGTTTCGCACACTCGACGACGACGCGAAGCCGGCGCCGGCCGGCTCGATTACAGCGGAGACGATCGCGGCCGGCGCGATCGCCGCGGGCTCGATCAAGGCCAGCGGGATTAGGTCGGCGGAATGGATGGTATTAGGCGCCTTGCGCATACCGTTGCGCCGGCCTGGTTGGTTGCGCCGGTTTATCGTGCGGCTCGTGCTCGGGTGGCGCTATGACGACGTGTGACGCGTGCGCCGAGCGGCGCTTGCATACGGCCGCGGAATGGGAAAACTTTCACGAGCTCGCCGGCCACGGCTTCGCCGCGGAGCTCGGTTGGACGCATCCGAAGTTGAAAAAGGAGATAGACGATATGGCTTACGAAGCACCGGCCGTCGGCACGGTTTTGCCGGCAAAAGAGAATACTGACGTGCTAAACCCTGGACCGGTTCATGATCCCTACGGGAATTATGAATTTTTGCAGGCGGACGCGCAGGATAAAGCGTTCATCAATAACAAGAGTCTCAAAACGAATTGGACGAACGCGAAATCGAACTCGCCCGAGTACGCCGAAAAGCTCGGCGCCGAGAAATCGTGGGCCGTTCTGGTGAGGAACGCCGAGGCGGGCGGGCTTTATTTCGATCTGCAACGCCTTGGGCCGGACGTAAAAACGCTGTAGCGGCGAACGGGCGGGCGAAGGTGGGGACGGCTCGCCCGTTCGCCCGCTCGGGTTCAGCGAAGCCGCTCAAGGGCACTGAGTAGCGAATGTCTTAACACAATCTCGCGCGGCGTGCGCTTGCTCAATTCGACGGGCTCGGGCTCGATCGAGCGCAACCATTCGGCGTATGCGAGGCGGTGCGCGTCGTTGCCGAGTACAAATTCAAGGGCTTTAATCCAAATGGCGGTTTCCGCGGCGTCGGTAGTGCAAGCCGTTTTGAAGTGTTCTAATTGCCGCTCGATTTCGCATTTTGCCAGCATCGAATCCTATGTTACCGCTCAGTGAAGTACAAACCGCGATCGTCGCCGCGCTCGGGCCGGCGCTCGCGCCAGTGCCGGTACTCGATCAAGCCGGACCGAATCAGGCGTTTCCCTACGTGACGATCGGCGAATTTCTCGGCGATCAGGCGGACACGTTGAACGAGCAAGGTATCAATCTCGAAATCACCGTCCACATTTGGAGCCGGCAACCGGGAATGTTGGAAAGCCAGCAACTCATGGCGCGAGTAAAAGACGCGCTCGATCGGCAACGCTTGCCGGCCGCGGGCTTTCAGTGGGTAGACACGATTTGGACGTACGCGCAAACGTTGCGCGAGTTTGACGGTATCACGCGTCACGGCGTGCTGCGTTTCACCGTCGCGGTTTTCAGTTAGGTTTAACGGCGCCGGCCGCGATGCGGTTTTCGGTTACGGCGCCGTCGGCGAGCACATTTTGAGTAACGGCGCCGTCCGCAAGTATGCCGGCCACGATTCGATCGCGCACGGCTCGCGCCTGGTTGATTCCATCGTGTGTAATCGCCGCTTGCCGTCCGAGTCGATAGCCGATGAACAAGCCGGCGCCCGCGATCGCGGCGCCGGCCGCGGCGCCGAGTACGAATGTCAGGGTGTACGAATCCATGAGGATTCAATTTTAACAATTCAAACAGGAGACAAAAGGCAATGGCAAAATTTACGGGAAAAGGTGCAAAGATTTTCGTGCTCGCAGGCGGCGCGACGCCGACTTACAAAGCGGTCGGCCAGGTGGCGGAAATCGGCAATATCGACGTTTCGGCCGACGAAGTGGACGTAACGACGCTCGACGCCGGCGACTATCGGGACTACATACAGGGGTTCAAAGACCCTGGTGAGTGCCAATTGACGGTGCTGTTCGATCCGGCGCTTGCCGATCAGGACGATTCGGCCGACGGGCTCTTTGGTCTGTTCACGAGCGGCGAAGTACGCGATTGGGTGATCCGCTTCAATTCGTCCGCGGCGGTTGGAGGCGAGACGTTCGGGACGTTCCAAGGGTTCATTCGGGATTGGAGTTTCGGCGCCTTGAATCCCGATGATCCGCAGGAAATTCAGCCCACTATTCGTATCGTCGGACCGATCACGCTTACCGACACAATGCCCGTACCGACGGTTGCCGGCGCGCCGGCCGGCGAATCGGCGAGGCTTGCGGCGTGAGCAACCTGTTAGCTTGCTCCGTTATTATTTCGCTCGACGGGCAAGAGTACGTAATCCGGTATCGTGCGCTAGCATTCATTCAGTACGCGTCGGAATGCGGCGGCGATCTGCTCAACGACGTACGGCGCATCGGCTCGGAGCTCGTTGCGGCCGGCAAGATGGAGGGGCGCGAAGGCTTGGGAGCACCAATCGCAACCATGCGCGATATCCTATGGGCCGGCCTGGTGGACGCGCAACCGATTCTGAAACGTGATGACGTTGCGCGTATGTTCGGTTTCCGCGAAATGGAACCGATTATGCAAGCGATCAGCGAAGCCTTGCGGTTGAGTATGCCTGAAATCGACTTGACTAACAACGCTCGCCCTACCGGAGCCCGGAGCCGTTCTCCCTTACCAAATGGGGAAGACTCTGGGCCTACTTCCGCGAACGAATCGGTCTTAGTGCCGACGACTTCAAAGAACTGACCTTACGGGAAATCTGCTATCTCCACGACGCGAGCGATGCTCACGAGACGCGGGCCGATTATTATTCGGCTCGCGTCGTCGCGATGATCGCCGCGGTTAACAGTAAACAAAATCGCTACGATCCATTGCGCTATATGATGAACGGCCGCGGGCTCAAACAACAGCAACGCGCGGCAAGCAAAGGGATGACGGGCGATCAAATCCTCACTCGGTTTAAGCAATTGGGCGTACGGGTGATTGACAACAGGAAACGTGATGGCATCGTCTAGCGGCGGATTAAGTCTAGGGACTCTTTTTATCACGATCGCCGCGAATGTAGACGAAGCCTTGCAGGGCTTTCAGAAATTCACGGCCGATCTTGGAAAGCTGATTGACGAGCAAAAGAGCAAGTTTGAAAGTCTCGAAACGGTCGGCCAATCGCTCACCAAAGTAGGGACGGCTTTAACGGCCGCGGTTACTGTGCCTCTCGTGGGCGTCGGCGCCGCGGCCGTCAAAGTCTCCGAACAACTCAACACGGCGAAAACAAGTTTTACAACGATGCTCGGAAGCGCAACCGCGGCCGATTCCATGTTGAAAGACCTGCAGAAATTCGCCGCAACGACTCCGTTTGAATTTCCCGAACTGGTGGACGCGGCGAAGCGAATGCAGGCGCTCGGCGTTAGCGCCCAACAGGTAATTCCGTGGTTGACTTCGATCGGCGACGCCGCGGCCGCAATGGGCGGCGGAAAGGACATAATCGACGGCATTACCCTTGCGCTCGGGCAAATGCAAGCTAAAAGCAAGGTATCGGCGCAGGAAATGAATCAGCTTGCCGAGCGGGGTATTCCGGCTTGGCAGATACTCGCCGACAAAATCGGCGTATCCGTACCGGAAGCCATGAAGCTCGCCGAAAAAGGCGCGGTTTCGGCGTCTACCGCGATACCGGCGATTCTCGCCGGCATGAACTCAAAATTCGGCGGCTCGATGGAGCAACTTAACAAGACGCTCACCGGCCAATGGTCAAATTTCAAAGATCAGATCACGCAAGCGTTAATCCCGATCGGTCAGGCGCTCACGCCGGCGCTTGCATCGCTCTTGCAGGTACTACAGCCGGTTGTGGCTAAAATCGGCGAAGCGGCGAAGTGGTTTAACGAATTGCCGGCGCCGGTCAAAACGTTCGCCGTCGCGCTCGGCGCCATGCTCGCCGCTCTCGGGCCGGTACTGTTAATCGCCGGCCAGCTTGCAATTGCAATTGCGGCGATCGGGCCGGCGCTCGCGGCGCTCGGCATCACGCTTACCGTATCGGTTGGCGCCTTGCTCGGTTGGGCGGCGGCAATCGCCGCGGCCGTCGCCGCTCTCGTGGCGTTAGGCGTATGGGTATACGGCAATTGGGATAAAATCATCGGATTTATCGCCGAATCGCTCGCCAAAGTCGTCGCCGCTTTCAAGTCGGTTGTAGACGGTATCACATGGTTGACGCAAAAAATCCCGCTTGTGGGCGCAGGTTGGGCCGCGCTCGATCAGGGGCTAGGAACACTCCAAAAGTCGTTAGAAGATACGGCGAAAAAGCACGAGGAATTGGCCGGCCGCGCGATCGCCGCGGCGCAAAAGACGGCTACGGAAACATCTAAGAGTTTCGCCATAATCAACGCGGCGCTTGCCAAGCTATCGGCCGATCAAGCAAAGGCGCAAGAGGATTCCGACAAACGCGCAAAAGAGCTCGGCGTCTCGACGACGGCCGCGCTGCAGGCGACGTTAGAGCAACGCCGGAAAGACCTTGCCGCGTGGATTGAAGACGAAAAGAAGGGCATTCGGACGCATCAAGACGTTGCCGCGGCGACTCAAGCGGTTATCGACGCGCAGAAGGCGCTCGCGGCCGGCTCGCCCAACGTCGTCGCGGCGCATAAAGCCGCGGCCGACGCCGCGGCAAAGCTCGCGAAGGAAGAAGAAGATCTCGGCAAAAAAGAGATCGAGCGGGACAAGGCGCTAACCGCGGCGCCTGGTGCGTACTTTGCGATGGCGCAGAGTATCGACGCCTATAACCAAAAGCTCGCCGACAACAAAAAGAAATTACAAGAGGCGCTACAGGCGCAACTCGATCATTTGGAAGCGTTGCGTCAAAAAGGCGTCATCGAACAATTCAAAGCGCAAGGCGAGAAAGTAACGGGGATGCTCGGCGAGTGGGCAAAAGCGCAAGGCTTGCTCACTCCGTTGATAAACCACACGTACGATGCCCTAAAGGTGCTCGGGCTCAAGGGCGCGGAAGTGTACCGCAATGCGGCGGACGCCGCAAAGCAGGCATACGATACGATCGCCGCGGATGCCGGCACGAGCATACAACTCGAAACGCAAGCCAGACTGAAATGGTTGGAAGCCGAGAAAGCCGCGGCGCTCGCGGCCGGCACGGTGTGGACGGCCGCGCAGCAAGGCGAACTGAAAGGGCTACAAGACGCGCTCGATCAGATGGAGCAAAAGACCACCAAACACACGCAGAAAACAAAATCCGTTTGGGAGGAATGGGCGAAGTCGATCGGCAATACCGCCAAGCAATTTATCGGTGACGTGGTGGACCGGCTATTTTCGGGCTCGGACGTTAATAAGCAACTCGACGAACAAGCCGCGGACCTGCAGAAATCGCTCGCCGGCCGGACAACCGAGTACGCAAAATCGGCCAACGATATCAAGGCGCAACAGGAGCAAGAAACCAAAGACTACGCCGACGCGCTCGCGAAAGAAGACGCGGACTTTGCCGCGGCGCTCGACAAACGCACAACGGATTATCAGCAGTTCGCCGACAGCATACCGGATCTGTTAGCCGCGGTCGAGAAGAAAGCGGCCGACGATCTGCAGAAAACGACCGACGATTTAAACGGGCAACTCGCGGACCGCACGCGCGATTACGGCCGCTATGTTGACGACGTTACGCACAAGATCGCAGATATTCGGGAAAAGCACGCCGAAGAACTCGCCAGCGAGCTCGCCGATTTGCAATCATCGCTCGACGATCGCCGGACCGAATACGATCGTTTCGTGGAAGACGCCGGCTCTAAGCTCCGCGAACTCCATGAGAAACACTCCGACAATATCGAGGATGAAACCAAGGATGTAGGCGACAACATCCGCGACCGGACGAAAGACTATCAACGGTACGCCGAGGATACGGCTAAAAAGATTGCCAAAGTTCGGGAAAAGAATAACGGCGTCTATTCTAGCGAGGAAGACGACTTAGTAACGTCGCTGAAGCGGCGCCAGGAAGACTTACAGCAATACGTAGCCGATCAGGAACGGGACTTAGCAGAGTATAAAGCGCGGCAACTCCGCGACCAACAGGAAGAAGAAGCGGCATTACAGGTTTCCTTAGATCGCAAGACGGCCGATTACAAGGCATTCCAAGACGGAATCGAACAGCAACGGCAGCAAGCGATTGCCGATCATAAGGAACAACAGGACGAAGAAATTGCGGCGCAAGAGCTCGCCTTGCAACGCAAGACGGAAGATTATCAGGGGTACGTTGACGACATTGCGACGAAGCAAGACGCGGCAAAACTGAAATATCAAACGACGGTTGACGACGAACGCGCGGCGCTTGCTAAGTCGCTTGCCGATCGCAAGGCGGATCTTGATACATATACCGCGGAGTTAGTGACGAAGCACGAAAAGAACCGCGATGATATCAACGCAACGTACGCGGCAAATACCGCGAAGTTGAAAGAGGAGTTAGGCAATCAGAAAACCGAGTACGACACGTTCGTAAGCGATCTTAACGGCAAGCTCGAAGCGCTGAAGGCGGCGCATAAAACGATTTGGGATGATATCGGCGGATTCGGTGTTGACGCGTTTAAAAAGATCGGGGAAAGTCTCGCGGAATTGCTCGGCGAAAAGGCGCTCGGCGCTTTTACGAAAGCACTTGGCAACTTGATTACCGACGTGTTTCCGTCGCTCGGTTCAGCGGTCGCCAAGGTGCTCAATCCCGCGAGCACGCCAACGGTGCCAGGTGGCGGCGGCGGCGTCGGCGGCGCCGCAAGCGCTGTATCAGGCGGGCTCACTGGTTGGATATCGGCAATTAGCGGCGCGGTAACGGCGATCAGTAGCGTAATCGGCAATTTTCAGATGGCCGGCATGAACAAATCACTTGACGTGATTGTGCATCACACGTTGCAAACCGCGAACGATCTCGCGAACTTGCGCCGGGACGATTGGGACCGGCACGCCGAGTACGCGAAATGGAAAGGCGATATCTTGCCGGCGCTTTGGGGGATTCAAGGTAATACCGGAACGGCGCTTTCGAGCCTGCAGGCGATCGAAACGCACTGCTACAACGCATCGGCGACGCTCGCCGATATGCTCAGTGACGAACGCACAGGGCCGGTTAATAGCTTCATGGGCGGCGTAAGCGCGATGCTCGGGCATATCGCCGGCAAGCTCGATTTAATGGGGTCGGGCTCGCAAATGAATATGAACCTGTACGGCACAGATCCGGTAACGGTGGCAAGCCGCATCGCGACGCAAATGCGCCTGCAGGGGGCGCACGCGTGAGATTGCGCGCGGCCGTCGAGGGGTTCGACGTAAGCGCCGCGGCGTTGGTTGAGTCCGCCACAATCCAACAGGATTCTACCGAGGCAATCTCGACGTGTGAGCTTACTTTGTTTCAGCGGTTCGGCGAAGCGCGCTACGATCACGCGCAATATAGCCTTGCGTCGTTTCAGTACGCGTGGACGGTGAGCGAATGGAACGAGCTCGTTTTATGGGATGAAGACACAAACCAAATTCAGTTTGCCGGCTTCGTTCTCGCCGTCGATCGCGAAGCCGAAGGGCCGCACGTCCGGCTAACGATCCACGCGTCCGATTGGGGGATTCTGTTTGAACGGGCGCTAATTACCCAAAGTTGGCCGGACGGCACGCCGGATTCCACGATTATCGCCGACGCGATCAAGCAAGTACCGGAGCTTTCCGCGGGCTCGATCATCACGCTTACCGCGAACCTGGGATTGATCGAGGCGAAAGACCAACGCGTACGCGATTTGCTCGACAGTATTTGCCAGTTGACGGGCGGCGAGTGGAACGTTGGGTATAACGGCAAGGTCAATTACTACGCCGCGGGCTCGATCGTGGCGCCGTTCGGTTTATCCGATCGGCCGGACGGCTCGACGACACAAGCGTATCAGCTCGAAAGCTATACGCGCGATTTCAGCGACGCCGCAAACCGCGTGCTGGTGCTCGGCGCCGTCGGCGACGCCGGCGAACTGCGCGCGACGGCCGAAGATACCGGGAGTCAAGCGCAATTCGGCGTGCTCTCGGTTACGCTCGTTGATCGGAATTTGAGCGACGCGGCGACGGCCGCACTTTGGGCCGATACCGAAGTTGGCTTGCGATCGCAACCGAAGTACACGATTCAAGCCGGTTGCTTTGTGCCGGGGCTCGCCCGCGGAATGACGGTCGAAGTCGAGGCGTGGAAGTATGGCCTGGTAACGTCGCTGATTCTGCGATCGCTCACGATTACGATTATGGCGCCGGACCGATCGCGGCCGACGACGGCCGGCCATAAGCTCAAGTACTCGGCGACGCTCGGGAGTCGTCCGCCCGATCTGGTGTACATGTTGCGCCGGATGCAACGCGTACCAGTGCAGGCGACGAAGGCGCCGGCCGCGTCGATCGCGCCGGGAACGATCGAGGGCGACGACTTCGCCGCGGGCATCGCGCCGGTCTATACCGTCAATCACAAGCCGGCCGGCGCGGAATGGGCGCAGTATCCGGCCGACGCGGTTTTCCTCAACACGGCCGATCGGAAGTTGTACCGGCGAACCGGCAACGATTGGACGGCGGTTGTTGACACGGCCGACATTGAAGGGCAATTAAAAACAAGCCAGTTTGCGCCTGGTTCGGTCACGTCCACCGTGCTCGCCGATGGTAGCGTGGTCACGGCGAAGATACCGGCCGGCGCGATACGGGCGCCGCAAATCGACGTTGGCGCCGTCACGGTATCGGCGATCGCCGACGGCGCCGTTACGACGGCAAAGATACCGGACGGCGCGATACAGGCGCCGAAGCTCGCGGCGTCGAGTGTCACGGCAAACGCGATCGCGGCAAATGCGATCGCGGCCGAAAAGATTCAAGCCGGCGCAGTCACGGCGAACGCGCTCGCGGCAAACTCCGTCACGGCCGGCGCCATCGCCGCGGATGCAATCACGGCAAACGCGATCGCCGCGGGTGCGGTCACGGCAACCGAGCTCGCGGCCGGCTCAGTCACGGCAAACGCCGTCGCCGCAAACGCGATCTATGCACAAGCTCTGCAGGCAAACAGTGTCACGGCGCAAGCTCTCGCGGCAAACTCGGTGGTAGCTGGCAAAATCGCGGCGCTCGCCGTCGTCGCCGGCAACCTTGCGGCCGACTCGGTAACGGCCGGCGCGATCGCCGCGGGCGCCGTCATCGCCGGCAAGATTGCCGCGGGCGCGATCACGGCAAACGAGCTCGCGGCAAACTCCGTCACGGCCGCTAAGATCCAAGCCGGCTCGATTACATCCGATAAGCTCTCCACGATCGAGCTTGCCGTAGGGTACGGCTCAAACAAGCCGGCGCGCGTCGCCGTTTACGACACTTCGCAAAATCTGGTTGCATTGCTCGGCGATATGGGCGGCGCCGGCGTGCCGGCTAATACCTATTTCGGCGTATGGGGGCGGCTCGCCGGCTTCGGCGGTACGGAATACAGCAATGCGCCGCTCTACACGAACGCGGCCGGCTCGTTGTTTATCCGGCAGACATCGCTTGTGATTACCGCGGTGGATGGGAGCTCGATTCAAACGAGTCCGTCAACCTATGATTCTGCGTACGGCTCGATTACCTTGAGGGTCGATAAGCCGTCCGATTCCTTTACCGCGCTTGTAAGCCGCGGTTTGGTGTTGCGTGCGGCGAGCTCGGCGGTTTGCGGTGCTTTCGTTCGCTCGCCGACGGCCGGCCATGAAAGCTCAAGCGAACTGGTGCTCAACAACAACTCCGGTTTACTGACTATTTTTCTGGACGGCTTCACCGGCCAGGTGCGCGCGTCGAGTTTCGCGGTTACGGGCAATGCCAGTTTCACCGGCACGGTGCCGGCCGGCCGGCCGCTCAACGTCGTTAGCGGCTTGATAACGGGTTACACGCTCGCCGACGGGACGATATTCCCGCCACGCGAGACGGTATGAGCGGGCGAACGGGCGGACTCTCCGCACCTTCGCCCGCTCAATTAGAGCAAAAGGGGAAAAACGATGAAGTTTGAACACACGCTATCACCGGCCGCGGCGCAACTATTCCGCAACGGCGTTGAAAGATTGAACGCGCTGCGGCTTGAGCAATTGCGGGCGCTCGGGCTCGCAAAAGAGGCCGAAATGAAATCGGATTCATTGCAACAGACAATTACCGATCAAGTCGCGATTATCGAGCAAACCGAGGGCTTGCCGGCGCCCGTTCGCCCGTACCAGTTGAGCATGGATTGTACGAAGCTGATAGGCGAAGTGCCGGATAAGCCGGCCGCGGCGTCGAACTCGCTCGCAATCGTCGAACCTCAACCGATCATGCCGGCGCCGCTGCTTCCAGTGATGGACTCGGCGCCGGCCGGCCAGGTTAACGAAAAGGTTAACGGCGTCGATCGCTCGGGGGCGGAACGTGTCTGATATTCCCGTCCGGCTTCGCCCGCGGGCGGTTGTGCCGTCCGGTTGGCCACCGGACGTATCGCCAAATCAGACGATTACGGCCGCGCATATCAACGCGATCCGCTCAAGCGCGTATGCGTGGCCTGGTGATGTGGACGGGCAAGGGCACACGCTCAGTAACGTACATTTGGCCGGCGCAACCGGCGTACTGTCCGATCCGACGACGACGGCCGGCGATATTCTCGCCCGCGACGGCTCGGCGCTCGGGCGCTTTCCGATCGGCGCGGCCGGCCAGGTGCTCACGGTTGACACGGCGGCGCCGGCTAAACTCAGGTGGGCAACGCCGGCAGTTGCGCCCGTTGCGAGCGTTTTCGGGCGGTTGGGCGCCGTTGTCGCGCAAGCGGGGGATTATACCGCGGCAATGGTGACGGGCGCGGTTGTAGACTCTCTCACGACGAAGGGCGATATCTTCGCCCGCGGCGCCGCGGGAACCGGCCGCTTGCCGGCCGGCGCGGATGGTCTGGTGCTCCGTACGAATGCATCGCAACCGTTCGGCTTGCAGTGGACGGCCGAAAGCGTTTGGAGCGTTTTCGGTCGGCTCGGGTCGATCGTCGCGCAAGCCGGCGACTACACGGCCGCGCAAATCACAAACGCGGTATCGGTGCTTGGTTCGTATCCAGATCCCGCCTGGTTGACTTCGCTCAGTTGGGTTAAATTGATCGGCGTGCCGGCGACGTTTCCACCGGCCGCGCATACACACGACGCCGCGGCGATCGTGTCCGGCGTGCTTTCAACGGCGCGGCTCGGTACGGGCGTCGCGAGCGCGAGCGTATATCTCCGCGGCGATGGCACATGGGCCGCGGCCGGTACGGGCGGCGGCGGCGGCGTGATTTCGGTTTTCGGGCGCGCCGGTACGGTTGTCGCGCAAGGCGGCGATTACACGGCCGCAATGGTGACGGGCGCCGTTGTTGATCCTACCGTTATTAAGGGCGATCTAATGGTACGCAATGACATAAACGTCATGGCGCGCTTGCCCGTCGGCGCGAGCGGTCAAGTACTGCAGGCGGATACGTCGTTGTCGGTTGGTATGAAGTGGACGACATTAGGCGCCGCGGTTCAAACGCCGTGGGTGACAAATGTTGACGCGGCCGGTTACCAATTGGCGAACGTGTCGCGCGTCGGCGTCGCAATGGTGCCGGGGTACCCGCTCGACGTGACGGGGGATATCAACTATAGCGGCACGCTTCGGAAAAACGGGGCGCCCGTTTCGTTCGGCGGTTCTCAAACGCCTTGGACAAGCAATATCGACGCGGCCGGATTCCTGTTAAACAACGCCGGCGCGATCGGTATCGGCGGTATGGCAAGCTCGGCGAAAGTCAACATTGTTGCGGGCTCGCTCGCCGCGACAGCCGGCGCCGGCATTATCATGCAAATGGCGCAAGCGTTAAGCGCAAATTCCGATGATTTCAGCACGGCTTTATGGCGTGCGTCGGCCGGAAATACTTGGGATTCGGCGTATTGGCGAGTCGGCCGGCGCGTGGACGCATCAGAGGTTGCGGCGATTGAGTTCGGGGCGGCAACGCTTGCGTTTCGCACGAATGCGGCGCAACGCATGATTATAGACACCAACGGCAATATGGGAATCGGCGTGGCGGCGCCTGGTTCTCGCTTGCATATCGCCGCGGCGACAACGACGGGCAATATATCAACGGCTCATCAGTTCCATTTAGGCTTAGACGGTAATATTCAGTTTGGGTTGCAGGTTGGTTATTTTTATACCGACGCCGCGGGATTTGCCAGTGTGTTGCAGAACTGGCAAGGCGCGGCGGGCGGTAATCTCCTATTGCAACCGAGCGGGGGAAACGTCGCTATCGGGCATACCGGCGCGGCGGCGATCAATAGCCTGCTTCACCTGAATAAATCCAGTAGCGGCGCGGTTGGGCCGATTCTGACACTGGAGAACAGCACCGGCGCGCTTCACGATGCCGTATCAATCCGCTTTTTGGATGCGACTTTGCGTGGGGAACTGCGTATGTCGGTAGAGTCGTCACCATACGGGGGAGATTTGATTTACTTCGGCGGCTCGGCGGGGCAGACCGAAATTTTCCGCGCAACGTCGGCGGGGAATTTCGGCATCAACGTCCAAGCTCCGCTTGCGCCGTTGCACGTGCGGACTGTTTCAGGCGGCGAAACCTTGCGGTTATCGTGTGACTCGTATGGGCTCGGCAGCGGGCCGGTCATCGGGTTCTATTTCGTCGATACGAACTATGCGGCGGCGATTGGTACGTACGGCGTCGGCAATAACGCGGCCGACTTGGTATTCAGTACGGCGAACGCGGCGGCGCCGGCCGAACGTATGAGAATCACGGCCGACGGCCGCGTTGGTATCGGAGTTACACCGAATGCGCTCAACGGTTTTGAAGTGAATCTATATCAGAAATGGGCCGCGTTTTGTCCCAACATTGGCGGCATCATGCCTCCGAACGCAAACGGCATTTATGCCGGCTGGAATTGGTCAAGCGGCGGGGCGGAAGCGGTGATTGCATTTAACGGTGGGCCATCCGGTCTGGTGCTTGCCGATACGACGGGTAGCACATGGAAAGAGCGTTTGAGGATATTAGCCAACGGCAATTTCGGAATTGCTGTATCATCGCCTAACTATAAGCTCGACGTCGGCGGCGACGTGAATTGTGCCGGCGCGTTTCGCGTCAACGGCGCGCCGTTGAGCTTCGCGCCGACGGTGCATACCCATGACGCATCGGCGATCGTGTCCGGCGTGCTCGCAAGCGCGCGGCTCGGCGCCGGCACTGCAAATTCTAGCGTATATCTCCGCGGCGATGGACAATGGGCGGCGCCGGCCGCGAGCGGAGGCGGGGTTACGTCGCAATCGGGGAACCTTGCCGGATCAAGCAGGGTAATTGGCACGACTTATACGAACTCTAGCGGAAAGCCGATGTTCGTCGTTGTAAGTGTCACGGCGAATCAAGCGAACGGCGTAAACTTGTTCTCTGGTAGCGGCACTCCTGGGCCTGGAACGCAGATAGGGCAACTCGTAAACGGCGGGACTTTTTCAGCGGTTATGACGGCATCGTTTTGGGTGCTCCCCGGTAATCAGTATGTGGCAGCGATAGTCAACGCCGCATCCCTCACGTATTGGACTGAATGGACATAAAAGAGGAGAAACAAGCGAATGGCTTTAACTTACGAAGAATCCGCAGCATTAATGCAAGACCCCACATTCCGCGGCCGGGTGAAGGTGTCGGCGTTGAAGTACGCCGATAGCATTATGATCGAAGCTAGCAACGTTCCGGCGCACAACACGCGCGAAAAGTGGGCGCTCTTTACCATGCAAAATCCCGAAGTCGTCGCCGGCCAGTTGCAACCGCCCGTCGTCATGGACGCCGCGGTGCAAGCCGACGGCGCCGAGATCGCCGACGCCGCACTACAGGCGAGCGTTGAAACCGTCGTAAACAAGATGATGTAAGCCGGCCGGCCGGCGCCTATCGAGTCGCCGGCCGGCTCGCGTTCATCGCTTGCCGCAAGAGCTCGTTAACGCGTGTCTGGTATCCTTCGCCGGACGATTTGAGCCACGCGAGTACATCCGAATCAAGGCGCATTGTGACGGTCGCTTTCCGCGGCCGGAAATGCACGAGCACGGCATCGTCTGGAATCTCGGGCGCGTCGGACAGGTCGATATCTTCATCGCGCTTCGGGCCGTCGATAATCATTTTTTTGATATCCGCCTTTTGTTTGGGCGTGAGCGGGTCGCCTGGTTCCTGGTTGAATACTATGGTTTTACTCGAAGTTTTCGACATAAAGGGTGCTCTCTTTGCGAGTGGCGCGGCGCGCGGAAATGATGCGGATGGTTTGCTCGTTATCGCGGTACGTGTGAACAACAGTCAGTAGCAGCAAGGCGCCGCGCGAGCTACCAATCGCTTGCCAGCGTTGCTCGCCGTCAATGAAATGTTCATCGCATATCAAGCAATTGCGGTCAGCAAACACCGTCGCGGCAACCTCAAACGAAACGCCGTGCTTTCGTTCGTTGCTCGCCGCTTTCGCTTCGTCCCATTCAAACCGCATCGGTAATTACAGTATCGTACATACAACGCGGTATTGTCAAGACTTGGGGTAACAATAAATGAGCGGGCGAAGCGGCGGAATCTCCGCACCTTCGCCCGCTCATTCTGCGTTCGGTTCGGCTTTGTTCGCCCAACGTGCGGCCGCGGCTTTTTTCGCGATCGCCTTGCGCTTCGCCGGCGTAAGCGCCGCGGCTCGTGCCGGTCCACCGGCGCGCCCTCCCATGCGGCCGATCGCCGATAGCTCGGCATCGGTCAGGGCTTCGGCGCGCGCATTCCCGCCTTTTAATCCGCCCAATCGCCCGAGCGCAACCGCGTGCGGGTTCTTTTTCTTCGTCTCTTTTTTCATACCTTTTAGCTTAACTTGAGCGGTGCTCGGTTGTCCACCGGCGCCGGCCGCAATCTTTTTTGCAATTGCGCTTGACACGTCCGCTCAAGTCAAGTATGATTGGAAATGTAGACGACAGCCGCGAGGCTTAAAAGAGCGAAGGAAAAACCAAATGAGCAACCGTTACCAGATGATCCGCACCGATTCAGCGATGACGAACGATCAATTGCGCGCCGCGGCGCCGTCGATCTTTGCCGCGCAACCGTGGCACGCCATGAGCGATCGTTACACCTTTATTCCCACGTCCGCCGTTGTCGATCGGATGCGCGCCGAAGGCTTTCAGCCAGTCGCCGCGACGCAATCGCGTACGCGCATCGAAGGGAAAGGCGACTTTACGAAACACGTGATCCGATTCCGCGATATGCGGGCGGGCTCGGCGCCGGCTACTCGCGCGCTCGGCGTCATCTATCCCGAGCTCGTATTGACGAACTCGCACGATGGCGGTTCGGCGTACAAGCTCGACGCCGGCTTGTTTCGCCTGGTTTGCACGAACGGCATGGTTGTTTCGGATGGCGAGTTCTCGCAAATCAACGTCCGTCATTCCGGTTCGGCCGACGGCATCATTGAGGCATCATACGAAGTCGTCGAGCAATTCCCGAAGGTGATTGATTCCGCGGCGAGCTTTCAGGCGTTGCGGCTCACGGCGCCCGAGCAGCGCGCGTACGCGTCGGCCGCGCTCGCGCTTCGCTACGACGAAGGGACGGCGCCCGTATCGGCCGATCAGGTCATGCGCGCTCGCCGTACCGAAGATTCGGACTCGACGCTATGGAACACCTTTAACCGTGCGCAAGAGAATTTAGTTGGTGGCGGATTACACGGCCGCAACGCCGAGACGCGGCGCCGCGTGACGACGCGGCCGGTAAACGGTATCAGCGAAAATACGCGCTTAAACAAAGCACTTTGGACGCTTACGCAGGAAATGGCGAAGCTGAAAGGCTAGAGGCGCCGCGGGCGCCGGTTCCGGCCGGCGCCCGTATACTCAACCACTATGAGAGTCTTCAAAGCAACCAACGCCGCGGGCACGTGCCTATGGTGCGGCGTGCGGCTTCGGCCGCAATCAACCGAACGCGGTTTGAAGCGCGATCTGGCGGCATACGCGCGGCTTTATGGCGAGCCGGCCGCAGGCGGTGGACGTAACACCGTCGAGCGGTTGCAGCGTCACGATAGGGACTGTAACATGTTCGGCAAGCATGACGGGCTATTCTGTACCGACGCTTGCGCGATCGCGTTCGGCATCGCCGCGGCCGGTACCGGTTTGCGCTTCGGCCGGCCGGCGCCGGCGCCCGTCGCGAGCGGTCCGCGGCTCGTGAAATAATCCTCAATCTTTTTATCCTTCGCGCTTGACAATTCCGCTCACGTCAAGCATACTAAAAGAGTAGACGACAGCCGCGAGGCTTAAAAGCGCGAAGGAAAAAAGCATGAATCTCTTTACTGAAAACCTGAACAGCCGCAAAGCGGCCGGCACGATCACCGAAGCGAATTACGACGACGCGCTTTGCTATGCCGCGGTCAACACTTGCGACAATTGCGGCGAAGTCGTAAGCGACTTAAACCGCGTGCCTGGTACCGCGAGCCTGGTTTACGCGTGCGACGAATGCATGGCGCATCTTGAGGCGATGATGGACGCCGCGGAAGACGGCGACGCCGCGGCGATCGCCGCGGTTGCCGTGCGCCGCAAGCCGGTTGTTTCGGAGATTCGGTGGACGTTCGCGCCGGCCGTTAAGATGCTCGCCGCGGGCGCCGGCGACGATTGCCCGTTCTAAAGGCGATTCGAGCGGGCGAAACGGCGGACTCTCCGCACCTTCGCCCGCTCATTTAAAAATTCTCTTGACATTTCCGCTCACGTCAAGCATACTAAAAGAGTAGACGACAGCCGCGAGGCTTAAAAGCGCGAAGGAAAAAAGACAATGGAACTGAGCAATTACCTCAAACGCAACGGTTGGACGCGGTACGGCGCCGGCTTTCAGAATCACGCCGGCGATCGCTATGTAGACTTGAGCGGCGATTACGGCTTTGCGTGGGAGCTCAACGCATTTGAAGACGGCGACGACGCCGACGGCGTGGCGCGCGTCATGTGGGTGAGCACTCACATTGCCGGCGACACGCTCGCCGAGCTCGCCGCGGCGCTTGCGCCGGCCGCGCGCAAGGTGGCAGCATGACCGCGGCCGACTTCATGGCCGGCGTATCAACCGGAGGGCGCCTGGTGGCGCCCGCGGCGCCCGAGCCGGCCGGCCGGCCGCGCGTCGCCGTCGTCGATCGCTGGAACGGCTCGCGGTTCGTCGAGGTTACGTTGTGCTGGAACGGCGCCGCATACGTGGAGGTTGCCTAACATGCCGTACGATCTGGAACGGCGCGACGGGCTTTGTGCCAAGTGCGCGCAGTGGAAACGGCCGACGCGCGCCTATATGGCGTTGCTCAAGTCGCGAGATTTGCCGTACGTCTGTCAGAAATGCCGCGAGGCTTCGCCGGCGCCGGCATTCAAGCTCGGTACGCTCGGGTACTTTGTCCTAAACGGGCGCCGCGATCGAGCGGGCGAAACGGCGGAAACGCCGCACAATCGCCCGCTCACTTATAAAATTCTCTTGACATTTACGCTCACGTCAAGCATACTAAAAGAGTAGACGACAGCCGCGAGGCTTAAAAGCGCGAAGGAAAAAACATGCCTTTGAAATTTGAAACGAACGTACCGAACGAATTACGCTTGCGCTCGATCGCCGGCGAACTGGTGGACTCTCAGTTTGGCGGTCAACAGTACCGCTTTATCAGCGAAGCCGGCGCCTTTTACGTGTCCGAGCCGGTCGGCAATCTCTTGCACGATCGGTTTGAACGGCTCGGCGTGAAAGCCGGCGAAGCGATCGAGATTTGCAAGCGCGAGATTTCGCGCAACGGCCGCAAGTCGATTCAGTGGGAAGTGGCGCGCGTGGGCTTCGCGATCGGCGAGCAAGGCGACGGTACATTCGTCGTCGGCACGCCGGAACCGCCGAGCGATCTTGAGCGGCAACTAGCCGCATCGCTCGCCGAAGTCGCGCGCCGCAAGGCGCCGGCCGCGGCGCCGGTTGCCGTCCGCCAGGTGGCGGAAATGGCGCAACCGTGGCAAGCTCACTTGCTCGCGCAAACCAACGCGCTAACCGACGTTTTCGCCGCGGCCGTCGCTCATGCGAGCTCGCAGCACGGCAACGCGGTGAAAGCCGATGACGTGCGATCGCTCATGCTTTCGGCGTTTATCAATCTCGCGAAAGGCGGCGCCCGTTCCAATGCAGCGTAACGGACTGCAGGTACTTGTGAGCGGCGATCGGGCGGAAGTCTCGCCCGCTCGCCCGCTCGGTCGGCCGGCGAACGATGCGACGCTCGCTTTTATCTTGCGCGAAGCCGTCAAACTCGCCCGCGGCCGGAAAGATCCGACGTTGCTATGGTTGCTGCACAAATGCGTGGAAAGGTTGAAAGGGGAAACGGAATGAGCCGCAACGGAGTAAGCCAACAGATAACGAACGCTTTCCGTTTGGCGCATCGGGCAAGTGAAGACGCTCAATTCTCGCCGGCCGCGCGCAACGTGTTTCGGGCGATCGCTCGCGAGCTCTGGAAAGCTCACGGTACAAACGCGGCCGATGGAGCAAAGGCGGCGCCCGATGAAAATTAAATTTGAGCTCGACACGCCGATAGTCGTTCACATGATGGACTTGGACGGCCGCGAGCGGGACTCGGAGTTTCCGCCGTTCGATACGTACTGGACATTTGAGGCGGAAGAAGGGCGGTTTTATCTTTCCGACACGCAAGGCGGACTATTCCGCGCACGGCTCAAAGCGCGCGGTATCGGCGTCGGCGAGCCGGTCACGATCATTAAAACCAAGGTGCCGAATCCTAACAGCGATCGGCCGATCGTCGAATACTTGCCGTACCCTTGGGTGCCGATCGAGTCCGGCCAGGTGGCGACGTAAAAAAGAATAGATCGGGCGCCCGCGGGCGCCCATCGCAATTTAGAAGGGCAGGGAATCAATGAAATTAGGCCATAAGCTCGGGCTCGGTTGTATGGGGCTCATTATCGGCACGTTCGTTCTGATAATGGTTGTTGTGATTCGGAACAAGCCGACGCCGGAACAACAGTCGGCGAGCAACGCGCAACGCGACGGCTATACTGCGGCGTTCACGTGCCAGGGCGCCGTACGCGATCGCCTGAAAGCGCCGGCAACGGCTGAATTTCAGGCGCCGCGGAATGCGGAAATCAAGAGGTATGACAGCGGGAATTACGAGATCGTCTCGTACGTTGACGCGCAGAACAGTTTCGGCGCCAAACTTCGCTCGCCGTATACCTGCGTAGTTGCGCCGTCCGGCGCCGGATTTCAGGTGCTCGAACTGAAAATAGACGGCCGCTAGTCGTCGTCGTCGTCGGCCGGCAGTGCGCGTGCTTCGATGATCCGGCCGAGCCGCTTCGCGAAGATTTCGCGCACGTCGCCGATATTCGCCGCGTCGTCGTCGTCGGCCGCGAGCACCTTAACGGAGTGCGCGTCGAGTACATCGCGCATCATCGCTACCAGTGAGGCGCCGTCGTCGGCCGTGAGCTCGCCGCGGCTTACGCGTTGGATAACTTCAAGCATCGCGGCGCGCACGTCGGCCGGCGTCTCGGTCTTGGGCAATTCGCATTGAATAGGCGCCGTCCGCGGCTTCGGCCAAATCCGATCGAAGATAATTTTTGCCGCGGTCATATCTCCGTTTTCCGCGGCCGTGATGACCTTCGACAGTAGCGGCAACGCTCGCGATCGCGCCGCGGCTTCAAGCGCGCGGTGTTTCCGGTTGCGGGCGCCGGCCGGCCGGCCGTTGCCGTTGTTGGGCGCCGGCGCCTGGTTGGGCGCCGGCTCGAAATCGTCGATCAGACTAGCTTGCTCCACGGTTGAATGCTCCCGTGCTATATATCATGCGCCGAAAGTCGTTGCGATTGCGAGCGTAAACGTACTTCCACAGAATATCGAACCGTGGCACAATATATGCCGGTTCGCCTTTTATTCCTCCCCCTAATTGGTGAAGCCATGCAAGCGGTACTCGTTGAACTCGAAAAAGAATTTGGCCGGCTTCGGCAAGGCTACGACGTTTGGGATGCGCGCGGGCGCCTGGTGCTGCGTACGCTCGTGATGAAGCGCGTACTACGCAAGGCGGCGTACTTCCGCGTCAATGCCACCGGCAAGATATACGCGCTTGAGTCGCGCTTTAAGTCGATCGAGGTACCGGCCGGCTCGATCGCGTGGATTGCCGGCACACGCAAAAGCGCATGAGTGCATGATGTATGCCGATTGCCGTTTGAGCGGGCGAACGGGCGGACGCGTCGCACTTTCGCCCGCTCATTCTGGTATTCTCGGGCAATGGCAAAAAAACTCGAATTACTCACAAAGCAGATTGCGGCCGATCGTCTGGAATTGAGCGTACGCCGGATTATCGAACTGTCGGCGCCGGAAGTCGGCTTGTTCACGCGGCATCGCGCGTTTGATCCTGAGACGAAGCGTGAAGCGATCATGTTTGACGCGGCCGAAATCGAGGCGTACCGGCGCGACGCGGCGACGAAGCCGGCGCCAGGTGCGCTCGCCGTCCGGCCGTCGCGGTTGCCGCTCGACGATTACGATATCGACGACGCCGCGGATACCGGCGCCGGCCGGCTGTGGCTCACGCTCGCCGAAGCCGCGGCGTACTCGGGGTTGCCGGCGTCGCATTTGCTCGCCGAGATCAACTCGGGCGAGCTCGCCGCGCGTGATGTTGGCGTCCGGCCTGGTGGACATTGGCGAGTGCGCCGGCTCGATCTGGACGCGATCGAGGGCAAGCGCGCCGGCGCCCGCTCGTTGAGAATTTGAGCGATTTTGCCTTTTCTTCGCGATTTCTTCGCGTTGACTTCCACGTGAAATTGGCGTTAGCCTTGTCTCGGTTGCAATTTGCTATACCTTGGTCGGGGCAGGGAAGTGGTTTGCGGGGGGGAAATTCCCTGCATCAGTCCACCGGAGACGGACTCCCCGTCGTCTGCAGGTGCGTGCTTTCGAGCTCACATTGCAGGGGATATTACGTTGCCGACGCCGGCGACGGCCGGTTGAATCCCGATCGGCGGGCGCCGTCTCGCGTGTAACCGCAATTCCGCCGTAAGCGGCGCCCAACATGGGGGTTAACCGAATGTTGGGCTATTGTGATATCGTAAACACGACTAAAAAAGTTTTCGGACCGGGGGCGCCGTTTCCGTCATCAGAAACGGAAATGGCGCGATGTTATCAGCATCGCGCCGTCCAAAAAGGCCGAGAACGGAAACCGTGCGAGGTGAACCGTGCTACGACCGGAAACTGAAACTAGCATACCATTACCCGCGAAAAAGCGAGCGGCGAAAAGCGAATTTTCGTCTAATATTTCAACGACTTCCGATAACGAATATTCTGTTAGCGGACCTGATAGTCCTATTCCTGAATTGCCTTTCGAGGGCGGATTCACGGCAATTGACAAGGCGGCAAGTAACGCGCTTGCGCGCCGAACAAACGGCGTTGAATACAAGATTGTGGTTTATATTTTCGGTCGCACCACGTCGGCCGCGCGCCGGCCGGAATATGCGGATATTTCGATGGGTGAGTATCGAGCCTTGACCGGCGCAACGGAACGGACGATATATCTTGCGCTTGCGAGCCTGCAGGCAAAAAACTTCGTAGCGCGTGATGCGCGCGGCCGTATCAAGGTGCGTCCTGAAAATTTCGGCTCGTTGCCGTTGCCAGGTGCGCGTACTTGCCGGCCACGGCCGATCACGGCCGAAGTGCGGGCGCCGTCGTCGATCGCGGCTCTTGCGGTACTGGATGGCGCGGACGAACCGGAGCAAGACGAACTGAAGTTAACTGCAGTAAGAAAGGGAGTCAGTGAGGATCAAACGACGGAACGACAATTTTCTGAATGCGGCGCTCGCGAGGAGTGCGAAGGGACTCTCGGACCTACCGGAAATCTACCGTATGCGGAGCCAGATTCAACCGTGGGTGACCTGGGAAGCGGGCAAGATGCGGATTCAGCGGAATGCTGCAACGGCGGAAGTGATAGCGGCGGCGAAGATGGAAGCGGGCGAGCGGACGGCGACACAGCAACTATGGATAGTGGCTATGTCGTCTTTGATTCCCGAGCCGGTTACGGGCTTTACTTGGTACGTCACAAGTTAGCCGCGCGCCTGAAGTTAACTGCAGTCCGGCCAGGTTGCCGGCCGCGGGAAGCGGCGCCCGCACTGAAGTTAACTTCAGTGAAACCTGAAGCTAACTGCAAAAAACCTGAAACCTACTGCCCTTGGAATTGGGCATGTCCTCATTTATCAACGGCTTCGCCGCTCGTAAGCATTGAAACAAGAAACATAAAAGAACCGACGACGACGGGCGCCCGCTCGCCGTTGCCGGCCGAAACCGAAAACGCGTATTTAGCACGTTTTCTGGACCCTGCTACACGCATCGGCGAAGCTCTGCAAATCGACGATGACGCGGCCGGCCGCATGTGGCGCGCGTCGATCGCGCGCAATCCCGAGCTCACGCCGCGGGAGTTTGTATTGATCGTCCGCATGAAGCTGCAGGAGTGGCGCCGTGTGGACGATACGTCGCCTGGTATACGCGTGCGATCGCTTACGGGCTTGCTGATGCGTTCGATGCCGTCGGCCGTCGTCGGCGCCTTGCATTCGCTCGCGCGTGAGCAGGCGCCGGCCGATCTGGAACGGGACTGCGAAGCGGCGCGCGCATACCTTACGTACGCCGTCGCAACGCCGCGCGATCGGGCATGGGCTCGCGCCATACTCGCCGAAGCCGAATCCAAAACATAATTGCGTTTGTTCGTTTTTGCTCACAATCTCAAGGCATCGGGTGATTCCTTATATCCGTCGTCTGCATAAATGGGATAGCCTTGTAGCCGAACCGCAACCATGCAACATTTGCCCGCACGAGGGGCGATAGGATGTGCGGTTTTAGGCGCGTACCACGCGTTTCGGGTGCCTTTTCTCTCCGTTTTTGGAGCGAATTGCCCGAAGCTCTCGGCTCTCCTGATTCCGTAGGGAATTTTTGCCTTTTCCTCCCCCGAGGTGTTTCCTCATGAGAATTTCTGTATTAAACCCTGCAGGCGATAGGATTTACGAAGTCCACCAAGGCGCCGCAATCCGAATGCTTGAAAAAGCGCAAGCGAAGATTGCGAGAAGCGGGCGCGCACTACAGTTAATCGGAATCGGCGAGGTTGCGCCGGATGGACTCGCCGGCCGAACGCATACGAGCCGCGGCGGTTTGCTCGCCGTGATTGGCCGAAGCCAGCAATACACGACGGCGAACGGCCGCGGCCAGGTGGACGGCTTCAAGCAGATTTATCCCGAAGATCGCGACGTTTTCCGCTCGGCGATACTCGATTGCATGGTGACGCAATGACGATCGGCGAACTCAAGCAGGCGATCGCCGCGCTTGACGACGGGCTAGAAATTGAGATAATCGCCCGATATGAGGATGACGACGGCGACGAAATCGAGCGTAGCTACGATCTGTCCACAGTCGGCGCCGTCATGGATCCAGACACGGCGGGAGAATATGCGCGCTTCGAGTGCGTCGAGCTCGATTAGCGGCGCAACGCCGATCAATTTTAACCGTTTGCCGGCCGGCGTCACGGCCGACGAAATCGCGGCGACGGCCGCGAGCTTGAGCGAATCGGAAATCCGCGATTTGCTCTATTGTTGGGAGCTTTGGAGCCGGCGCGAGCAAGAATGGCCGGCCGGCGATTGGCGCTTGTGGCTTATCATGGCCGGCCGCGGCTACGGCAAGACGCGGACGGGCGCCGAGACGGTGCGCCAGGTGGTGAATCAGGCGCCGCGGCAACGCATCGCGCTTATTGGGCCGACGGCCGGCGACTGTAGAGAAGTCATGGTAGAGGGTGAATCGGGCTTGCTTTCGGTGTTTCCGCCATCGCAACGGCCGATCTATGAGCCGTCGAAACGCCGCGTCACGTTCCATAACGGTACGCGGGCGTTTC
>Ga0193692_1000051_pt1 | contig 34089 bp, 53 predicted proteins | sample L3a1metaG_FD_144917 | JGI IMG/M metagenome (GOLD analysis project Ga0193692, IMG submission 144917) | Soil microbial communities from a riparian zone of the East river system, Colorado, United States - L3a1 | ecosystem: Environmental > Terrestrial > Soil > Riparian zone | place: USA: East River... | reverse complement strand
TAAAAATGAAATTTTCCTTGCACATTTGATAAATGAAAGCAAAAACAAAAAAACAAAAAATTATAAGTGTGGGGTTTGTATTTATGGTGATTTAATTTTCGATAAAAAAGAAAATACAATTTTAAATATAACCAATGATAAATGTAACGTATGCAACTCTATTATAGCAATAAAATAATCCATTGACAATTTATTTAAAGACAGTTCAGTTGATTAGGAGATTTAATCATGAGCGCAATGAAAGACTATGTAACACCTCAAGAAAGAATTGACGTATTTCCAAAAATGAATTTGAATCAAAAGTTTATTGTAGAAGAAATTAACAGCATATTTTATGAGAGATGCAATCTTGATTCTCGTCAAGAGAAGCTTGAAGCCTCACTTCACACTATAAAGATGATGGGTGATAAATATGCTAACTGAATCACAACTGAGGGAGCGCAAGAAAGGTATAGGCGGGAGCGATGCAGCCGCCATATGCGGATTGTCGAGATGGCGAACTCCATTTGATATATACATTGATAAAACAACCGATTACATAGTTGAGCAAGAAGAAAATCAACACATGTATTGGGGGAATATATTAGAGCCGATAATTGTTAAAAAATATGAAGAAGAGACAAATAAAATTGTTAACACGCAAAATAAATTAATGAAAAGCAACCACTATCCATTCATGCTTTCAAATATAGATGGATTTATTCCATTTGATGGCGCAGTTCTTGAATGTAAAACGTCCGATTCAAGATCAGCTAATAAATGGGGAGAAAATGGGAGTGATTTTTTCCCTGAGGAATATTTAATCCAGTGCGCTCATTACGCCATAATTTATGATGCGCCATACGTTGATTTAGCTGTTTTGATTGGCGGAAATGATTTCAGGATTTATACCTATAATAGAAATGAAAATTTAGAATCATTGATTATTAAGGCAGAAGATGATTTTTGGAATAATAATGTTTTGAAGGGCGTTCCTCCTCTGCCAAGAACCGAAGATGATCTAAATAAAATGATAATTGAGACACAAAGTAAAATGAAAAATGTATCTCTGCCAACACAAAAATTGATTGAATTGGTTAATGAAACTGATGTAGAAATTCAACAATTAAAAGAGAAGCGAGAGAAGATGTCTTTTGAAATAAAAAAAACTATTTCAGATCATGAAGGCTTGGTAGACGACTTCGGAAATATATTATGCACCTGGAAATTTCAGGAATCAAACAGATTTGATGTGTCACAATTTAAAATTGTTCATCCCGATATTTATGAGAAATTCATAAAAAAATCAAAGTCAAGAGTATTTAGAGTTAGGAGAGATTAAGTGAGCAAAGAAAGAAGTGTAAGTAATAGTTATGAATTGAGTGCTATTTCAAGCCAGCAAAGATCAACTGATATGGTTCAAATAGAACAGTCACGTGCGATGTCTAAAGTTCAGGTTAGTTCTATCATGGCGAAGCGATTTCCGAGAGATATTAACGAAGCGTTTTCGAAGATAATTAATTCGTGCAAGAGAAAAAGTCTTGCCGAAAAAGCGATCTACGCATATCCCAGAGGGGGCGCAGTCGTCACAGGACCATCAATTAGGCTTGCAGAAGTAATAGCCCAGAATTGGGGGAATATGAGCTTTGGGATAAGAGAAATAAGCCAGTCTGATGGGGTTTCAGTAGTACAGGCATTTGCCATAGACCTTGAAAATAATGTTGAAGAAATCAAAGAGTTTCAAGTGACTCATAAACGATATACAAAAAGCGGTTCTTACGACCTTAAAGACCCGCGAGATATTTATGAGCTCGTCGCCAATCAAGGGGCAAGACGATTAAGATCGTGTATTCTTGCCGTCATCCCTGGTGACATTACAGAGGCAGCAGAAGATCAGTGCAAAAAAACACAAAAAGAGGGAAATTCAGACCCAATTGAAGATAGAGTGAGAAACCTTGTTTTGGCTTTTGATGGTATTGGAATAAAAGTCAATCATATTGAAGAAAAACTGGGCCATAAACTTGAATCAATGATTGAAGATGAAATCATTACTTTAAGATCGGTTTATAGATCATTAAAAGACAATGTTGTCAAAAGAGAGGATTTTTTCAATTTTTCAAAAACTGATGAGCCTATAAAAAATTCAGAAGAAACGCGCACATCATCATTAGCTAAAAAATTAGCCAATAAGAATGTCAATAAAGAAGAAGAAGACTTAGATAACCTAACAAAAAAAGAAGCAGAAGAAATATCAAAAGAGTTCTTTGGAGAAGAAGAAACAAAGTAATAATATCGTTTTAAAAAATATAACACACTAATATGTATCGCGTGACGGCGTCTATTTTAGATTTGACTGATGACATTATGGAAACGATCGCGCGATACGCCATAAAAGGACAATGGAATTTTAACTAAACTTTAACGGGGAGAGGTTTCATGCTTATTTTAACGAGACGTGTGGGAGAGGTATTGGTAATAGGGAATGATATTGAGATTAGGATATTGAGCGTAAAAGGAACTCAAGTAAGAGTGGGAATAAACGCACCAGAAAATGTTTCTGTCCATAGGGAAGAAATCTACAATAAAATTCAACTAGAAAATAGAATAAAAAATTCTTTGAGGACTGAGGAGGAAATTGAATCAAGTGGGAATAAGTAATGGACATTAAAGAAAAACTTGTCCAGGAAATAGCGAAGAATGTAGATGAGTTTTTGGAGGCAGAAATTAATCTTAATTCTACTTCATTTTGTCCTCGAGAACAATTATCTATGGGAATTTCAATACCTTTTTCAATTCTTATCGAACATACAAGAATCCTATCAAAAATTAATGGATTGACATTATATGAACAATTTAAACTATTAAATCTCGATGAAAGAGTTAAGAAAGCATCGGAAGTATATGAAAAAAACAGTAATTAGGAGATGAAAAAATGTATCTCGGGCGTTCACGGTGAAACGCTAGATGTCGTAAGAATTACGCAGGGGCGGTATGTGTGCGAAGAACCCGCAGGGGCTAACTGGCGATATGACACGCGTAGTGGGTTCGACTCGCGCCGAGATACACCATTTTTTAATAAAGTTTACGGGCATCAATTAGGCTTAAGCTTAACCATCTTTCTAAAAGATGCCCACCATTTTATGGGAGGAATTATGAAACGAGAAGCTGTGGAAGATATTTTGATTTGGGGATTTGTGATTTTTATTTGTGTTATTGCGGTTTTACTTAATAGGGGCGTTATTTAATTTTTTATATAAAATGGAGAAAAAAATGTTAGACAGACAAAAAATAGTTTCGGCAATGAGAAAGATATATGACTTAGAAAATTCAGATTATCAAAAACTACAAGAATTTACCAGAAAACAATTTTTGATGCTTTTCGATGAAATAATACATTCTAAACTTTATGATTATGTAGAAGAGGAAAATAAATCATGACAGAGAGTGGAGGTAAAGTAATGTGCCATAGGAAAATAATTGAATATAAGCTTGTCGAACTCCAGGAAGCAAAAGCGTTTAGAGAATCAGCGTCTTTTCAACTTAAAAAGAATTATCAACCATATGGGTATCCCCATATTAGTGACAATCTTTTTAGGCAAATATGGGTTAAATATGCGGAGGAATCAAATGTTAGATAAAAAATTAATAGTGGCTGAAATGAACAATTATAAAGCAACGGCTAGTAAACCTAATGTAGTTATAGAATGGATATTAAAAAAGATAAATGATGGTTGTTATGACATAAAAGAATCGCATGATGAATTATTAAATGAAGTGGTACGAAAATCTAATCACGAATCGGAAGCGGAGAAATTCAATGATATTGCGATGATGGCCCTTTATTGGGATACGCCAATATTTTTTCTGGAAAAAGGAATAAAATTGGCTACAGAACTATTTAATTCAAGAGACTGGGAAGAATATACCACCCTTGTAACACTTCTCTATCAGAATACACTGCGAACTTTAAAAGGAACCGTAGCTGACAAGAAAGAACAAGAAGAATCATCAACGAAACTAAATGAAGAAGAATTTATGAGAGACAGAGATAAAATGATTGAAGTTCAAAAAATAGAGAATGAAAAGAGAGCTGCATTGGCATCAGAAGTAGCTCAAAGAGAAAGTGAAAGAGAAATTAAAAAATCAACAGAATAAAGTAGAATGAACAAAAGGAGGATATGAAAAATGTTAAATTATCGGAAACATTTTCAACAACCCTAACTGGCGGCAGGAAACGAAATGAAGCAATACTTTTTATTCCTTGGGGCATTCATTTTTACTGCATGCGCCATCGTCATGGCGTTTAGCGGAATGTTACACTTACTTGAATATTTGGGATGGGCATCATGAAAGAGAACGTAAACATTGAAGAAAGACAGTTGAGGGAGTGCAATAGCAAAACAAATTACATGAGGGAAACAAAGATGATTGATAAACAAAAAATTATTGATATATTAGAAAATTTTCCAAAAAAATTAGAAAACATATACTCTGGTTATATAAGTACAATTCGAATGTATGAATATAATATCACATCATTAATTAAAGGAATTAATGATGGAAATTTTGATGTATATAAGATAACTGAAGAAGATGCGATTTTCTTTGAAAATTTTAAAGCTATTAATAATTCTATCAAAAAAAACGAATCGAGAATCAAAGAGCTCGAAAATCAAGTTTGCTATCTTATCGAAAAAGAATCCGTAGATGATACTCTATCTGTTATTTCATCTTCAAGGATAAGAGAATCTTTTCTTTCTGTATGCGAATCTATTTCTGAAACTGAATGTGTTTGCGGTTATCACGTTCCTAGAAAGCCACAATCCGATAATATTGAAGAAAAAAAAGAAATAACAGATACAGAAAGATTGGACTTTATAGAGAAAAATCATATTAGCATTCACAATATTCGCGCAAAAATTAATAATAATGAAAATGGAAATGCCAGCTGGTGCTCGTCAGGAAACTCTGAGTCAGCTCTTCCTTGTAGCTCAATAAGAGATGCCATAGATATATTAATCAATGAGAAAGACCATGGATAAAATTAAATCTCCCATGTTAGTGCGACTAACGCGAGAAGAACTAAAAGACAGAATGAGATTTGATACAAAAGAAGATATTGCATTTTTCAAATCCGTATGTGAAGAAATTCTTAATGAGACATGTGGATGGAAGTCAGAAAATAAATGTAATTTTTTTAAAGATCATATAACAAAAAGGGTAATACCATCTTGCAAAAAAGAAAAAGAATTTATTTATCAAGCCTATACGCTCGATACGCTCGATGATTTCAAATTCTGCCCATATTGCGGAAAAGAAATTAAGGAGATTGAGTTATGAATCTTGCTTATGAAGCTATGGTTTTTGCCATGGAAGCGCACAAGGGACAAAAGAGAAAATACACTGGAAACCCATATACCGACCACATAGCGGAGGTGGCGGCCATAGCTTGTACTATAGATAGCGATGAAGTTTCAATTGCAACCGCATGGCTTCATGATGTCCATGAGGATCAATTAACGGACGCGCAAAATCTTTATGATTCTTTCATAAAAAAATTTGGTGGAGAAATTGGAATATTGCTTGCTGATAACGTACTATTGCTTTCGGATATGGATATTGGAAACCGAAAAGAAAGAAAAGAAAAATCAAGAATTAGGCTGTCACAATGCAACGGATTTATTCAAAATATTAAGGTTGCTGACTTAATAAGCAACACCTCTTCTATTGTTGATCATGATCCTGATTTCGCAAAGATTTACATTGAAGAAAAAAGGTTATTGCTTGATGTTTTGACATTGGCTGATGCTCGACTTGTTGAAATGGCCAGAAAACAATGTGAGGTTAAATTATGATCCCAATGAAATTAAAAGCTTGTATTATGTGCGCTCTTTTTTGGAGTTATTGTCCATTCTGCAAAAGTAAATGGGCATCAAATAATGATAAAAAATGATCCAATGGAAAAATGGAATCCATTAATGGTAGAGCTATTAGGCAAAGAAAAATGGGACTCCTTAAATTACTGGCAGAAAATGTGTGAAGTTTGCTCCGTTCAGGAGTACCGACAAGATCACCCGATGTCTATATTTGGATTTAAATTATGAGAGAAAGAAAGATTGTTGATTATTATATTTTAGTTTCATCTAACGCCACGTGGCTTTCTATGAGCGTAAATGCGTATATTGATGCTGGATGTCAACCATATTTTGAACCAACAATATATATTGATGATAATGGTGCTGTTTATAATCAAGTAATGGTGAAATACGAGGAGGCGAAATGAAAAAATATATTTTAAGCCAAGTAATACTTGCGAATAACGCTATTGTTCCAATTAAAGTTTATGATGATTATAAGTCATTTCAACAGGGACTTATCAATCACTTCAAAGAAAAAATAGAGAGTTGCCCCGAACATACGTCGGGTCTTGCGAATGGTCAAACGTTATCTTTTTCGTTTAAAGTAAATATTGCAGATTCAGAATAGGAGTAAATTATGTTTTATAAAATAATATGTTACTTTAAGGGACATGATTTTCATAAACAATACTCACTGACTGGATCTCCATTTGTTGCAATCTGCCCCAGATGCGACAAACTTATATCAATTCATGACAAAGAATGGGAAAAATTATCATGAAACTTTTTATGGATTCAAGATTTCTTACTATCTTAATGTTTGTAGTAACGATACTCACAACAATTTTTCATAATTTAGAACTGACAATAGCCTCATCTGGTGGCGTAATTGTGTGCGCATTATGGGAAGTATGCGAATCATTGAGATCAAATAGAATTGAAATTATCCTTAAAAACAAACTTTATGAACATAGGGTAGAGTTATGAAACAATTTTTTGCGTTCTATGAAAATGAGGATTAAATAATGGACACCTACTCATTAGATGCAATAATGAAAAAAATAATTTGCGATAGATGTTGCAAGCCTGTTGAAAATTATTTTCATGAATATAGCGCTTTAGAAAATAAAGTTCTATTCAAGGTGATGTGTCATGGCGAATCTGAATATATGAAATTAGACAATCTCGCTTCATTAAACGATCTGAAACCTGGCAAAGCCTTTTGTCCTACAATTTTCGAGAAATTACCTCATCCTTCTTCTGAGAACTGAAGGAAGTTCCCCAATAAAAATTAACCATGCTGGCTATACTTGCCATTATCGCCCCCATTACCGTGCCTAGCGTCAAAGTAACAGATTGATTTATGGTTTCTTTGAATATAAAAAATAATGCTATCAAAATAATCAAAACTGCAAATTGACCGATGACTAGTATCATTTTTATATTATTATCAACTGGACTTCCATTGATATTTTCGCTATTTTTTCGGGCACTATCAACATTCTGAAATTCAATAAACTTCTCTTCTTCCATATGTCTGTTTCGCTCTTGAAGAGAATCGAGAACAAGTTTTTCTAATTCAATATTATTTGACATTTCAAACTTTAGTCTTTCTTCTGCTTTTTCCGGGTTTTCTTTAATATAATCGAAAACTTTTTGTGGATTTGCATCTACGCCAAATAAATTAGCGATAATAGTCCCTACGCCGATTGCTGCACCTAGCGGTGAAGATAATGCGGCACCCGCTAAAGGAGCAAATTTTGAGACAGAAGATGATATATCTGACCAATTCATTTTTCTTCTCCTAAAATTGTGCTATATTCTCCGTCGCCATCGCCGATTATAGTTTTCGGGTTCGGGAATGCCGAGATGGCAATATTATTTAACGCCATTGTGTTCTAGTGAAAAATGATTTCCGTCTCTAAATCTGCCGCCCCATGTTCCTCCTATAGATTCCCAATATTTACCTAAATCTTCAAACTGTGAACCATCCGTCAACAGCTTTCCATTTTTAAATATATTGAAATCTACCGCAAGTCTTTGTGAATGAAGAGAATTTGCTATTCCGCGACCCTGCTTGGCATACAGCTGGGCGACATCTGGTGGTCGATAAGCTTCCGCAAAAGTAATCATATAGCCTAATTCATAAGATTTTTTTATTAAATCAGCGATCATGTTTGAAAATTTAGATTGTTTTTCAACCATCATATTATCCTCGTTAAAGTTGATATTATGCTCATTACATTAATGCTCTCAAATAGTTTAATAAAACTAATGACGCCAACCACCAATATCCAATTTCTCTTTTTATCGAAAAGCTCTTTTATGAATTCTAATGAATTCTTTCTTTTATCTTCCGCATTCTTTAGGATAATTATTTCAGTTGAAATATTATTGATAGTGGATGTAAGCTTTAATTGGTTTTCAATAATATTTAAAACATTTTTAACCGTACCATCAAGGTTACCGTCGATTTTATTAATGGCATATCCATGTATTTTGACATCGTTATCTGTGCTATGTGTCCGTTCTCTCAGCATTTCTATTTGACCCATCATCTGACCGATTAATATCGAATGAACTTTTAAGTCTTCGCTTATTTGCATTTTGTAACCCTTAGCTTATTTGCGTTTTTTAACAATCATTTTTTTAAAATGTATTAATTTTCGAAGACTTTCCTTATATTGTATATATCCAATATCCGGCAATGACGCCCGCATATCCCGTTGTGCCATAGTTGTTATCTGCTTCAGCTGCAAACTGAATCCCTCCGCCCGATAATGCCTTAACAATCCCTGGTGCTTCTGTAATGGATGAAGCACCATTAATAATTTCCGCAAATCCTTCACTACCAACAGGTCTAAACCTTGTAGGAATTGCGCCAGCAGCACTTGCTATTTTTTGACTCGCTACCGTTATTGCTACGCTTAAATCACCCCATGTCATGACTACAATTCGACCAATTCTTGTGAATTTTACGGTTAAGTTTTGGCTTGCCCATGGGCCAGTTACCGCAATAGTAGTATCGAATTCTTCATAGTAATTAAGAGATGTAGGCGTTCCTCCAGTGGTTGGAAGTGTAAGACCCGTGGTGGCTTGAAGAGTGGTAAATTTTCCGGTTGAAGGCGTTGTGGCTCCGATAGTCGTACTGTCTATGATTGACGAGACCATAGTAGTTGCCGTAACGACTCCAAGGGTAAACTCAGCATTTTGAATCTTTCCACCATTTTGTAGTAACCCTACGGTAGTGTTGAATTGTAAATATACACCAGCACCATTCACAAGAACGAAATCAGTGGCTGCACTTATAGTTCTGGAATAAGTAGCAGCAGATATTGAACCACCAGTAATTGCGACTGCATTCGCATTTTGATAGGCCATTGTTCCTAGGGTTCCAGCAATCCCCAGTTCAGATTGCATCTGCGCTATTGTTAAGTCTAAAGGCGCGATAGAGGAGCCCGTATTATTTCCTTTAAAAGTATGTGCAGCCATCACAGCAAGCTTGCCATTCGTTATTGTGGCAGCAGTGATATCTGCATTCACAATCAAGCTGCTTGACAGCAATCCGGCGGTATCGTTATGAACAACACCAGCGGTCGGAGCAAGTGAGGTAATTGTTGTGGTTGTAAATTTAGCGGCAGCTGCTGTTGTCAATCCAATGGTGCTTCCGTTTATGACGGTAGTTAATACTTGACCAAATGTAAATGCGGCATTCATTATTGTTCCGCCATTTTGCACCAGACTATCTACACTATTGAATTTTAAATATATTCCGCCACCATCTGCAATAATGAAAGAATTTGTTGGTATTGTTGCTGACAAACTCGTGCCAGAAATAGTACCTCCTGTTATTGCAACGGCATTGGCATTCTGTGTTGACATTGTGCCCAATCCGGAGGGCACACCTAACTCGGCTTGCATCTGCGCTATCGTTAGATCAATTGGAGTAGCAGAAGACCCTGTATTATTTCCCTTGAATGTATGAGCGGCCATCTGAGCCATTTTTGCATTGGTAACTGTGGCGTTTCCCAACACAGTAGCACTCTGTGTTCCTGACACATCTCCAGACAAACTACCTATAAAATTAGTGGAAGTTGTTGATGTTGTTGCGTTTCCAGAAAGGGCGCCCGTAATTGTCCCAGCTGTAAAGTTACCGCTAGCATCACGCGAAACAATAGCTAAACTGGTGTTTGCTGCCGTAGCAGTTGTAGCAGAATTTGAAACTTTTCCCGCGGTGACTATTGTGGCAAGCTTTGAATCTGTAATCGCCGCCGCTGCATCAATGTCAGCATTAACAACCAAAGAACTCAAAAATTGTCCGCTAGTATCATTGTGTATAACTCCCGCCACTGTCATTGATGGAATCTCAATGCTTCCACCTATAACTAAAAATGAACCATCCCAACCTAAGTTTGGGCTAGAAGAAACGCCTGATCCCGTCCCATAAAGTATTTGTTGGTTTGGCTCATTTGGCGCAATAAATGTTTTAACCTGATCTAAAGTTGTTGAAAAAAATGTATTTGCCGTAAAAGGAGAGCGTGATATTCCAATTACATCTGTTCCAATTGGTGCGCTATTTGTATAAGCCGTATATTTTGCCATTTCATTCACCTTATCCGTTGTCTATTAATGGGTCGCCATTGTTATCTGTAAGAGCGATAGAGTTGTTGTCTTCCAAAAATCCAGGGAGAGGTGGGATAAATGGATGTATCGCATCAGGATTTTGTTGAAAAGTTCCATAGTTATGGTTGTCCATAATTATCTCATGCCTCCAAATGCAATTACCTTGAGCAAATCCGTTGTTGGAACTGACCCAATCGGGATTGAACTTACGGTTTGCCCTCTAATATTTGTGCCGGTCATAAAAAATCCACTTCCTTTTATTTGAATTTTATCCCCACTATAAGCAAATCTTACGAGGTTTAATATTGGCAAACCTGTATCATGAAATGAACCACTAAAAAGAGCCAATTCAGGAGCCACCGCCAGAGATTCATCAAAAAATGCCTGTATGTAATTAAATGTTGGCAAATTTATTGCCGCTATATCTGCCTGTAATAAATTCCAGGTAATATTTGGGAAAAATGGCAAATCCGTATTTCTGTCAGTAATATTTAATCCAGACAATGTAGACATTTTTATGACTCCTATAAGTTAATAAACCAAGATACTTTTGAAGACGCCACGAGTGCGGGCAAATCTGTTAGTGCTGGCACATTGAATGTTGCTGTATTAAGAGTTAATGCAATTATCTCGGCCACTCTTTCTGTTGATTGTCCAGAAAATATAGGAATTACTACGCCTGTTCTTCCTGCAACTGCTGGATCGGTTCCCGCTCCATCAACAGTAAACCAAGCGTAGTAATCGACAGCAGCAGAGGAATATAAGAAATAAGTTCCTGCTACCGGAAATACCGTTACTTGAACTGTCCACGTAAAAGGATTTGCAATTATTTTTACAAATGTTTTGATGTTATCTAGCACAGATAAATTGGAAAAGAATGGAACAAATATGACCTGGCTTGAAGCTATTGTCGCTGCCGGAGGGGGAGCAACCTGGCCCGGATAACCGTAATTGCTTCCATCAACACTGAACAAAATCTGTTGGTTGACTGAATACTGTCCTATTGGCTGCCTATTATTTACGGCAAATGATGCAAATTCAATGAAGCTACTAACCTGCGTAAATGGCGGGAATGGTGGGTTGGGTTCATTGACCCTCCTGGTAGTATAATCATTGACATTATGTGATATGAAGTCTATCAAAACTGACGCATTAGTGACTCCGCTTCCTGCCGCTAAAGTTGTAAAAACAAATGAAGTAGGGGATATTAAAGTTGCGGTTCCCCAATATGTCATTATTCCTGCACCACTATTTGAAAAACTAGGATCAATTGCACTTCCGAATGTTGGTGTTGTCTGGGAAGGAGCAAATTGATCAAAGAATGTTGCTGTAACAGTATAATCATGGTTGTTAACCAAGCTAATTCCAAATTGTAAGCCAATGACTGTATTGGTAACAACAAAAGTTGTGGTACCTGCGGTATACGCAGTTTTTTCTCTGGCTCCCTCTGCACTTGAAAATGTGACGACATTATTATTTGAAGATACAATAAGATCGCCAGAGGCCCCAAAAACAACACCTATTTTGTCATATAACCTTTGATATGGAATTCCAGCTTCGTTGTAGTCGCTTATTTTCAAAGACGCATGATCGCAAATATGTCTAAATGGCTGAGGCGTAATATCTAAAGGGCAAAGAATAATATCTCCGGTATTTGCATATGGAAAAATCTTGCCGTCTTTGTAGTAATATGGAGAATAATTTTCGTATAATCCCGCCGTGCTTATTTGAGTTGCTTCTCCGAGAATTTCAGCTTTCGAAAATCCATAAGGTTCATCGCTGAATATTGCCGATGGCTGAATACCAGGCAACTCCATAACGTTTGTTATTCCAAGTTTGCATATCGTTTGCAATGGAAGACGAATTCTCAATGCAAGATAATTTCCATCTCCAATAGTTTTCCCTGCAATAACTGGAACCCTAAAAGAATATGCGAATTTTTGCCGAGAAATTCCAACATTAAAAACCGTTAATGGTATTAACTCAGATGAAGAACCGTTGGTTCCATAATTGAATTCCAAAGATATCGTAATCGGGATGGGCGTAACTAATAAACTTATCATTTGGGCACTAAATGTTAATGAATTTCCATTGTAAAAATCAACCGATCCAAGATATGACCTTGCATCCTTTAGAGTTTCTCCAGAACTTGTTTCTTGACAATCAATAACCATTTGGTTGACAGGATTCCCTTCTATTCCTAAGCCAAGGATTTCTTCAAAAGTAATGTAGTTTTTACTATCAGTGTCTTCGTCTTCTAAAAATTCCCATGCCCATGCCGGACGTGTAAGTGGTTGCGTTATTTCTCCCAACTCATCTGTTGTTTTATAAAAAGTGATCGGATAATTAAATTGAGGATTTACAATAAAATTGTCGTTAAACGCAGAAGCATGAGCCAACGAATCGGCTGGGTCAAAATGCTCTAAAACTTCGACAGGATTGGATTCATCTCCCGTATTATCTGTAATTACGATATAGTAAAGTCTGTCTTCCATGTATATAGGAGGAAAATCTCCTGAGCTTCCCAATTGAATTGGATTTGGATTCACGACAGGATTTTGTGGATCAAAAACATCTGAATAGGTATTAGCTCTCACAGTTCTGTTTTCATCTTCGTAGAAAGAAATAAATCCGCCAGCTAAGGGGACATTAGGTCCAATTGGATATAAGTTTGGAGCAAAGACCAGTCCGTCAAATGTAGCACCCGTACCTGCACCATTGGTGGCAAGCTGCGTGAAAGTCGTTGGAGTAACGCTATATTTTCCATTGCTCGTTATTATGAATTGAGTGATGGCGCCAAGCGTTACACCTGTCACCCTTATTACGGCAGGATTTGTATAAGTGCCATCGCCAAGAATTACAGTATCATTAAGCGCATATCCGGAGCCCCCCGATAATACCGATAAATTTGTTAGCGAATATGCGTCATTAACAAAAGGAGCTTTATAAAAATAATAGTTAATAAATGGTGTGTTTAATGGATAAAAATTTGCCATTATGATCCGCCCTTTTGTTGTTGGTTAATAAGATTTTGTGCTGCTAAATTTAGATATCTACCGCTTGATGGAGCAGAGTTTTTCATTGCTATTGCGCGATCAACTGACTTTGGAGTTGCGAACCTGCCTGCGCCATACCCTAAAAGCTTTGCGCCTAGACCTGCTTCAATACCATGAACCAAGGATTTGTCCCATGAATCGCCGCTGTAATATGAACCTCCAAATCCCAATAGTGCTGGGGCCCCCATCCCTGAAAGATGTCTATTCATTCCCATTCCTTCAGCTGTTTTTGCGGGTTCACGTCCAAAGGCTAATCGAGTTCGATTAATAGCATCCAAGTACTTTCCTTCCTCAGATTTTCCGAACAACCATTTTTTTTGAGGTTCAGAAAGTTTTGCATACTGCGCCGCAACATCTACCGTATTCGCCCCATTTCCGATTTGTTTCTGAAATAGAAATGACTTCGCGGCATCTCGCGCATCCGTCTTGCTTCCTAGTAACTTGGATAGTTGCCTAAATCCCTGCACGCCTTTTGCGCCATTAGGCGTTAAAGCTGGCATGTATTTTCCAAGAATTGACGGATCAAGCGGAATTCCTTCCCCTCCCATTTCTTTAGGAAGAGAAGCTTTAAACGCATTTCTGACGGTTCGGCCTTCTTCTTCAACTCCAGTCATTTTTTGAGGTGATTTGTTGAATTTCAGGACATCTTGATGTGATTTATTGGCGCCTTCCCACTGCGTCTTAAAATCTGATAACGCTTCTGCTCCAACTTTATCTTTATTTGCATCAACCAAGTCATTTCGGATTGTGTCCTTTAATCCTCTTAGGAATTTTTGAGATTCTCGGTTCGCTGGATTTATCGCTTTTCCGCCTTCGCTCAAATAATCTTTCATTGATTGATTTATGTTTTTACTTGCGGCAACTGCCCCCCCAAAACTTTCAGGTGCCATTTCAGCAGCTTTTTGAGCAACTCCGATTGATTGCTGATATGGTGCTTGAAGAGATGGCTCTAACCCTTTTACTTTTTCATTAAATTTACCAATGTAATCTAAATATGGTTTTTGATTCATATATCGCGCATCTACTTCATGCAAAGATTTTGCTACCTGTGGGGAATCTCCTTGTGATTTGTCAAATAGTTTTGCCCCCAATTTATTCATATCGGATAATTTAATTTCTTCTGGTGTTCTGCGCAAAACATTTTTATCCAATGCTTCTGCGGTTTTATCTAACCCTTTCCAATTTGCTTTGTTCATTCCAACAGCAGATAAATATTTATTCGCCAAGTTAGTTGCATATTCACTTGATGGCAACAGTCCTCTAATCTTCTCAGTAGCTTTCTCGGTGAATTTCGGGATCGCACTTTGCGCATATTGTTTTGCACCATATTTTACCAATGGGCTTAATGCTACAGGTAATGCACTTGCGGCAGCAGATGCCGCCAAAGATTCTCCCTGATCACCTTGATTCGCGCCTGTAAATGCCGCTCCAGCGGGTGCATTTACAGCCATGTTTTTTAGAAATGCAGAAGTATATGGATTTTTGGCACCAAATTTCGCTAAACTTTCAGCTATTGCGGGCGATTTAGCTGCCAAAGCTGCGCCACCTTTTACCAATCCGCCTGCGCCAATGAGATATGGCGCAAAATCCATCACGCCTTCTCCGATATTTTCGACCAGGTTGTAATCTTTTTTCCCTGGATCAGGATTGTTTGATTTTCCAAGCGGTGATTGCTGTTGCAAGAACGAAGCCATTGCACGATTAGATACATCTTTTCTGTCCCACCATGGCGAAGATTCTGGCTGAGATTGATTAATTTGTTCTGGTGTATTCTGACTCCTTTCATTTCCACTATTAAGCTGAGCCAAAATATTGGGGTCTTCCACTGGTCGCAAACCTTGAGGCGCACTCTGCTGAGATGGTTGTCCCCCATTCAATTGAGCCAAAATATTTGGATCAGTTACTGGTCTCATTTGTGATACCACTGCCCATTAATTTGCACGTACTCATCATTTCCAACGGTTTTGGTTTGCTGTATTTGAGGATTCTGCTGACCTTCCTGTTGCTGAGCGGGCAAGTTTGGATTTCCGTTAAATCCTTGAGCTACCTGAGGCTGTTGTCTTGGCTCTTGTCCAAATGCAAATCTCTGATTAGGCTGTTGATTCCCAGCCCAACTGGGTTGTTCACCCCCTTGTTTGTATCCTTGCCTTTCTTGAATAAGAGCTTGTTGCGCCATTTTTTCTTGAGCGGGAATGTACGATTCCATTCCTTTCTGAAGGACTTTTTGAGGAATAAAGGAACCGGCAAATTGACCAGGAAGATTACCGAAACTAGCTTGCTCTTGTTCGCGGGCAGCTTCAACGCCTGGAGCCTGCCCTGATGTTTGCCTTGATATGATATTCGCCGCTTCACGTTTCATGCGGCTTGCCAAGTTATAGTTTTCTAATCTTTGCGCCGCGGCTTGCCCATTCTTTGAATCTGGAGATGAGGCAGCAAGAGCCGAATCATACATAAGTTTTGTTGACCCGAGCTTCCCTAGATATGGGGAAAATCCTTTGTTTATAATGGGCTCCATATTCTTTAATTCGGCAGTAGCTTCGACCCTAACCTGATTTCGCGTAGCAGATGACATTGTAGGAGATTCGATAGTTTCTCCTGTTGCTGGGTCAAATCCTTGATGAAAGGTTGCTCTGGGTCCTCCTCCCAATGGATTAGGTTCAATTCCACCTTCTGACATCCCTCCACCACCGATGCCCCGCGCAGAGGAACCGCCCGTCATTCCTCCATTCCCTGGAGAATAACCACCCATTTCTTTATTCAATAATGCGCCATAGTATTTCCATTCTTCAGAACCTGGCTTGGAATTTTGATACGCATTTAATAGTCCGCCGTATTTCCCCATTCCTGCTTGACGAGCATTTGCATTATGAAGTCCGGCTTCTGCATTAGAAGAATTTGCACGCGCGAATGCTGCGGTTGCTTCAGCGCGATTTAATCCAGTCTTTGCCATTACTTCATCTATTTGAGCTCTCGTATATCCAAGCTTTGCTTCTTCCTGCTGAGGATAGAACCTAGTGTCGGCAGCACTCTTAGCGTTAATAGACTCAATAAGTCCAGGCAATGTAGATGCCTTTTGCTGCGCCTCAAGATTTTTTAGATTAGCCTCAGAACCCCGCAACTTATTTTCATAATGTTTCCCGAAGAGATCATAAAGTCCACTTGCGGTACTCATTGCCTTATCAAATGGCGAAACCTCTTTGTCTAACTTAAAACCTAATGGGTCTACATTTAAAATTCCGTATGAGCCCGCCATCTAGTAACTCCAATTTCCGGTATTAGTACCGCTTGATTGACCCATTGAAGAACCTGAAGGTACTGGAGAATATCCTCCTGTTCCATAACTAGGTTGAGAGGGCTGATATTTTCCAGCCGGAGAGCCCTGTCCAATTGCTTGACCTGCCTGCATGCCGGCTGCTCCTCCTTGCGGACCACCAAAATATGTCCCAACTATGCCGCCAACTGCGCCCATAATGCTTCCCTTCAACCCTGCATCTCGTGCCGCTAATGCAGCTCTGTTTTTATCATTTACTTCATTCTCGCCCATCTCGCCTTTAAGAGTTCCGCCTGCAGCTTCTTGAAGTAGAGCATCTGCTGAATTGAGCCCTCTAAATCCAAGTTCACTGGTTGAATTAAGTCCATTTAATGCTTGTCCATAAATTCCCAAGCCTCTATTGATATATTCATTTTGGAATTGTCCAGTGTTTTTCGTTAATTCTTCCATTAGCGCACGATTTGCCGCGCCACTCCCCAGCATGCCAGTAGCAGAGGAATTGTAATTAAGCCTTTTTGTTGTTAAATCGAGCATGTATTTCTGATACGGTGACATTTCGAAACCGGCAGCGATTCTATCTTGTATCGCATTAGGATCAGCTATATTTTTTTCATATTCGCCCATCGACAACTCACCAGCGCGATTTCCACGATCAACATACCCGTTATAACGAGCAGCAGCATCTTTCATCGCTTTCGCGTATTCGTCAAATGCGGCTTTATTGCTTGTATACGGTAGCGTCTTATCTTTATCGAAAAATCCCAACGGGTCTAAAAATCCACCAGTTGGGTCTTCTAAATTAAGAGCCATAATCTCACCTTTAAATTCAAGTTAACGTGAACTTTTTAATCACTAAATTTCCGCCAGATATAACGGATGCGTGCATGTCGCCCGTATCGTTATTATAGAAAAGCTTTGCCGCATCTTTTTTTTCTGTAACAGCCGATAATTGATTGGCTGATAAAAGTGTTGTCTGAAGTCCTGTCCCCATATTCTGCCCAATCCAAATGTTCAATGAGGTTGCCCATTTATGAAGTTCATCTAAATCTGCCTTAACAGGTGGTTTTGGAATATTTACAGGCTGCATATCTGCCATAGCTAAGTTCCTCCACTCAAGTAGTACCATGTTGGAAATGGAGCTCGATTTCTTGTGCTTGGTAACCCAAAAACGCTTTCTGCTTTTGAACTCAAATCTATACTTTTTTTCTTTTTCATTTGATCAAACAAAAATGTTCGCAAAGTTTCTTTCTTTCCGTCCCACTCAACGCCATATGTGGCGGCTAACCTAAATGCTATTTCATACATCAATGCTGACTGCATGAATCTAGGCATATTTATTGGCACATCATCAAACTGACCAAGATCAGCTAGTGCAATGCGACCATCAATAATAAATTGATAAGGGAAAGTAGAAGGCTCAGGGTATATTTCTAATGTTTGAAGTTGTTGATCAAAATAGAAACTTTCCGGAAATCCTTTTAAGTCAATAACATCTTGAATCTCTCTAAACTCACGCAAAGTTCTTTCATTCAAAATCGTTGTCGATCTGTTGATCACGAACGAAACTGAATCCACTTCCGTAAACAATGTATTTCTTAGATTAACGACATCCGTGAAAGTAATAGAAGTCGCATAAGGAATTAAGTCTTTCCATTCATCTAATATATTATTCAGGTGATTAAGTGAAACAAGCAGATATCCACCATCAACGATCGGTTGAAATTTTCGATCCTGCAATGATTCATATATTGCATTGGTCAATATCTGCTGGACTTTCATTTTTTGCCTTAGTAGGAATTAACAAAAAATACAGTTCCATCCAAATAAAGAACATCATTCTGAGTAGCTGCTATGGCAAGAGACCCTTCTATCACTCCACTAGAAGAACCAAGCGTTAAAGTTGCTGTACCACCACCAGCACCACCACCACCACTAATAGAGATGGCTGACGTATCGTCATATCCTTCTCCTGGGGCGCTCACCGCAATACTCAACAATCCCCACAGAACGGTATAAGTTGCGCCAACACCACTTCCAGATGAGGCAGACTGAGAAACAGGAGAAGAAGGAAGAGCTGTATAATTTCCGGCTGTCTGAACCGTGAATGTAACTGGCTTCATATTTATAGCTAATGTTGCGCCAGTCAAACCAGCTCCAGTTACAGGCTCAACTGTAAGACTGGTCGGGTTTACTGTATAACTTCCCGCCGTCAAGATAGACAAAATAGCAGTAATGACACCACCACCGGACACAGTAACGCTCGCCGTAAATTTTGTTCCTGTCCCTGTCGTTCCCGTGACAGTTTGTGTTCCTGGCGTACCGCCAGTTCCGCCATTGTCAATTGTTGCCCCATAAACACCGGTAGTTGCGACTTGCAAAATTGTAGCCGTTGTGCTCGTTCCACCAGTAAGAGTTATTGTATTGGTTGGAGCATAGCTTGTTGATCCAGTCGGGTTACTCGCTAAAGTTGCAGATACTGCTTTCATATGATTGGTAAAAGTTGCACCTGAACCATTTCCAGTTGTTGCAGTGGTTGGCATCGTTGCATATGAGCCCGCTGCAGTAACTGCCACAGAAGAAATTCCACTAGATGAATTCAATAGTTCAATTCCTACTGCTGACAATGTTGATCCGCTTTTTTTCATGACCGGCATGAAATAATCTTTAGCTATTGAGATAGCTCTTGGAAGAGAAAACAAAGGCATACCCGCGGTAGGAGTGGCATTGGATAATGTAACAGCTCCAGTCAAATACGCTCTTCCCGACCCATCCAGCAATAACTTCGGAGTTACCAAAGAAGTGACGTTGTCTGTTTCAAGCTCAAGATCAATTGAATTTTGTGAAAACTGATCAAATAAAATATCTGTTCTTAGATATGTATTTCCTTTAGGGGTAAGCTGCAATGCACTCATGGATTAATCCTCACAATAATAAAGATGGGGTGAGTAACACCCCATCGCAGGTGTTTATAGGCTTGCGCTTGGAACAGATATAATGTAAGGAGCAAAACCCTTTGCCGCTACCAAAGTGTATATTCGATAGTTGTTTGACAACTGCAAAGAAGCACCCTGCATGGTTACATGAACAGGAAATGCGGATGCACTACCTTTAGCCACACGGTTGCTTGCGTCTGAGTTGACCGCGCCATAAATTGGAGGCATTTTCAGAGCAACAACGCTTAATCCAGAAGGCACGTAAGCATAGTTTTGATCATAGTCAGGATAAATATCGACAGGTGCGTTTATTGCCGGTAATGCCATAACGTTCTGGTGCTCGCCAGACGCCATCAAAGGATACGAAAGAGTAACCAACACATTTCCTGCGCCGTCTCCGTTTGCGTCTTCAGCAGCTTTGACAACCAATCTCCAACCAATCTGAGTATGATCAATCGTGTCACACAGATAAACGCTTGGAATGGATATCAAATCGCCCTTGTTGATTAAGACAGCGGAAGAAGCCGTAACGTTTTTGAGCGTAATTGTTGCGCCGCCTACGCCAACTGCTCCGATCTGCACACCAGCCAATCCTTTTATTGATCCTGAAACATGACGTTTTAAAAATGTTGATCTCCAACAATCGAACCCTGCCAATCGACCTTTTTCAGCTCCTCCGATGCGAGCTGTCTTTGTGATCTTTTCGTTTATTGATTGGTTAAACATATTTTGGAGAGAACTGGATACGAGTTGAGAATCTTTTGTATTCATCATCAGATAACGATCAGATGAAAAGTGTAAGTCTTCTGCCATTGTGTCAATGGATGCAACAGCATCATAGTTGTTAAGTGGTTTCAGCTTTTCAATGCCATCTATTGGAGTGTAATAAGCATTTGCGGTTAATTGTTCTGCGCAGCGCGTTTCAACCTTAGCGGAAATCGCCAAATATGCCGGATATCCATAGTTATCGACAATTGCTTTCTGCTGCTGATCAGTCAATGCTTTGTCGCTTGAGATTATGTTAAACAATGCTTCATCTGAGTTTAAATTACGAATAACACTAATGATGTCATCTTCAGTAATCGTATAGCTCACCGTTAAATCTTGAATGTCTGATGCAGTGCCGACAAGTCCTGTCTGAGTGGATGGGTAACCTGGGATTTTTATATCAATACTTCCGCCAGTTGCAAATTGTTTTTGCATGAACATGTTGGCGTATTTGCGATTACAAGTGTTATAAATTGGGTTTTTTAATTCCATGAACTCAGTCATGGAATGAGCGATAAGATTCGAAAATAGCTGTTGATTAGACACGAAGCGTCTCCTAGAAAGTCGTTAAAGTAAGATTAAGTATCAATCCGCATCTTTAACGTCTTGCTAAAAGACGAACCCGAAGGCACGCTTATTTAAAGTCTTAGGAAGACTGTCTCAATGACCGCATATTTAAAGTCTAAGGAAGACTATTTTTAATTACTTTATATTTATATATGATATAAAATTGATTGTCAATTAGTATTTTTCATTAATATATGTCTCAAGATTGAACGCATCAGGTGACCCAACATCGTCAAGACTTGGTGACGGCGTATAATTTGATGGATGAGGATATTTAGCCGTCGAATCAAGTTGACGACTTAAATTGTTGACAAACTTAAAAAATTCTGTTCCACCGTCGTTTGCCCACGCCCTTTCTGTTGCCTTTAATGTCTGAAGATCAAGGTTATCTGTCAACAAATGCTTTAATACAGCTGGCGCATTAGGCAAATGCTTCATGAGCATGAATTCTTCTGGCGACACCTTTTTCATTGATTCAGGGTCACTAACTAAAGCATTTAATTCAGGGTCTTTTTCGCGGGCACTCGTGAGAGCAGCATCAAGCTTTTGAATCTGCATATGCTCTTCTATTATTCCAGGCAAAGCCTCTGGCGGAATTCCAGAATTTTTTGCTTCCGCAATGGCATTCTTTGCCCCAACATATTCAGCTGATTGCTCTGATGTAGCCCTTCCGCTATTAAACTTTTTTTGTAACTCATCAAGCTGTCTTGCCAATCCTTCAGCTTTTTTTGCTTCAGCTTCAGATTTTTGTCTTTCCTTTTTAAGCCTTATCTTAAACCCTTCATGAAGTGCCGCAGCTTCATCTTTTGTTTCAGCTTCATTTTCTGCTTGCGGTACTTCCGGCATCTGTGCCTGATCTTCCTGAATTTCCGGATTTTCGTTCTCTTGCATAACTTTCTCCTATTTAATAATTGCCGTTAACTTCTCTAAGGTTATTCTGTATGTGCCTTGATATTGCAAATTAAAGGTAAATTCATGAGATATCAAATTTGTGCGCCATAGTGTGATTCCTTCCCTTTCACCCGTATCTCCCATTGGCATAGGAACAGGATTGAGCCATTTCTCAGAATCAAGAGATATATTTAATCTCAAATGCTGAGGCTCTACAGTCGAAGACTGTATATATCCCTGAATAATCTTGGACTCTACAGAATTCAAAGACATTCTGTATGTCTCGGTTCCTTTATAGTGAAATATCCTTTCTGATTGGAATTCTCTTTTTTTACTTGTCGCATAAGCATCGTCATCAGTTAGCATAAAGACGCCATCAAGATTTGCAATAACACTTTCTCTTGTTATTCCACATGTAACATGGTCATCAGATAAAGACCATGTCTGAGAATTTGTACAATATATCCAAGATATTTGAGTGACAGGGAAATAAATATGGAAAAAATAATTACCCAAAAACTTATAGAAAGTTGTAGAAATTCTGTCTATATCGGGATATTTTGAAAAAATCTTTGCCAATGCAGGGGATGCAACAGGTTTTACGCCGGCGCTGGTCAAAACTTCAGGAAGAAGGTTAGAACTTACAAAATATATTTCGCTAAATCCTTGGTTTGCGCCATTGGTTGCAATAACACCGAAGTCAATTCTAAAACTATTATCTTTTGCAAAAGGAAAAAGATAAGGGCTATTTCCAGAGCTTGGAATCCATTTCTCAATTCCTTTTGAGCCAAAAATATATAAATTGTCATTTATTGTTTCCAATGTCCTGCCGTCACCCAAAGCACTAGAAATTCTTTGTTCTCCATCTATCGGAGGAAATACTAACAACTGATTAGGGTCAGATATTGCCCACTCTCCAGTATCAGAATCAAGAACAATTCCGATATTATTTACCATCGTGATTGATATTGGAGTGGTGAAGGAAAATCCCTGAATTGCGCCCATCTTCACAAGGTCTTCATTTGCCTGATCATAAACATAAAAACTCTGACCATCCACAAATCCGACCTGACATTGTTGGTTCTCATCGATTTGAACTGGAAGACCGTTATTTCTTATTGATTGAATGAACCTGACATCGCCAGTATATTCAAGTCTTAATAGAGCCTCATCAGTTAAAATGATGTATGAACCGTTTTTAAATTGTGTTTCAAAAATAGCCCTTATATTCCTAATACTATTTAAAGGACTGATATTTTTTAGCCACGGCATACAGTAGGCGTGTCCTTCTTCACCTACAAACATATTGAATAATTTTGGATATCCCAATCTAGTTTCCCATTGAGGCATTGCTCCCTTATTGATAGGGATATCAACAAACTTTTGTGTTTGCTTAGCCTGCATTAGGATCACCCTGTTGAGACCCATCTTCCTGATCAGGAGAAATTTGAGCGTTATCGCCAGCATCATTGGGCGCGCCAGGTTGATTTTCTCCCTCCAAAGCCAGATCATTATCTCCGATAACTTCACGCATTCGATCAATCATTTGATCATTAACTGATAGCTGAGCATTAAGTGCGCTAACTGCTTTTTGCGCATCAGCCTTATCAGACTGAATCAATACTTTTGCAACTTCAATATCACGATCAGTTTCTTTGCCTATGGCTTCAGCGAGTACCTTAATTCTTGTGGTATCTGAATTCTTCTGAGCGGCTTTTGCCTTCTCTGTTTCAGCAGCTGACATCGCCACAGCACTTTGATATGTTGGATCACTCCTAAGAGCTTCAGCATGAGCAATTTGTTGTTGTTTCTGCTGCCGCTGAACAGATTGATTGTATTCGTCTTGTGTAATAAGACCTTGAGAAAATTTAACCAGATTAGGATCAATAGCCGCCAAAGCGCGCAATGCCAATTCCCCTGAATCCTTCCCGTTAAGGTTTCTAAAATAAATATCTGCAGTAGTCGCAAAAAGACCAGGATTTAACTGATACGCCTGAGTCAAATATCTCGCCATATTCTCTTTTTCGATATCTCCGCTTGCGCCCGCTTTAATGTCATATTCAAACTTATTGTTAATATCAGTAATATCATTCCCGATTTCGCCAGTCCCAAGCTCCTGATTGATTATTATGGGTTTCCCCGTGCCGTCCTTCATCTTTACAACCATTGTGCGTTGTTCTGTAACGACTCTAGGCAACATTTGCCCGTATAGCTTTCCGACGTCATTAGTAAACAAAATATGGTTTGCCATGGATTCATCGTTTATAACCTTCATGTTTTTTGTTATTTTATCAAGAGCCACCCCAGAAATAACAGTTTGCTGAGCATTATTAGCGTCAATCTGAGCGCCACCAATCTCATCAACGACCTGCTTCATAGTTTGAGACATTTGAATCAGGGACATAGATAATTCAGACGGTCTTTCCCTTCGTATTCTTGAGATGTCTCCGCCAAATGCCACGCCTCCTTCAATTTTGTTAATGTTTCTCGCCGTTTCAAGCTGAGTTTGAGATTCGACATGCTCTGGTTCAAATAACCATTTATCAGAAGTACACGCCTTCGACTGAGTTGCAATCTGACTATTAACAAAGTTATAAAGCTTTTGAGCTCCCTGCAAATGATACCCAAACGGAATTGTGAAAGATGAGTTGTCTGGCGTCCAAAACGTACAAGAAGGATGATAGAGCAAAGGCAAGTCATCTGTAGGAAACATCTTTGGGTTTTCAAGATTGACCCAGTTGCATATTCTTTTGAAATAAATACAGTCTACGAACCCTTTTTTCTCTAACTCGAAATCATTATCAATATCACCAGCCTGCTTCAGCAGTCTTAACCTGTCATAAGTCATCAAACTGTTTTTATCGTCAAATGTTAAAAAGTCTTTGCGCTTATATTCGCCGCTCAATAACAAGCAAAACTCTTTTTCTATCTCTTGACGAAACCAATAATCGACTACGACATTACCGGTAGGTTTTACTAAACATTTGCTTGAATCAATTTTGGGGTATTTTCTTTTGATTTCTGTGCCGGTAAGAATTCGCGTAATACCCGAAAACTGCCCATCAATCTTTGTCTTTGAACAGGCGTTTGTATCCCAAAATCCGATTGTAGGATCGTTATGATGAATATAAACAGGATAAAGCGATAGTGTACTATTATTCATGCGCCTAAAATCCACTTGACCAAACGAATACCCGAAATCAATACATCTTTCGAATGTTTCGCTTAAATTGGAAACAACTTTTTTTTCTAAAATTATGTTATCCATCAGAATGCCGAATGCGTTTGTTGTTGATACGTCTTCTTCAGAATCTTTTGAGGTTGGAAATACATCTAAAGAAAATTCAATCTCTTTTATCTGAGACTTCATCTTCTTCATTTCTTTCCAGCAAATATTAAATGTGAGGCTTTCTTTCCCAGCAAGCCATCTTTCGCTAGTCTGCCGAGAATCCCATTGCTCCCCCTGAGTGATGAATGAAATCATCTCTCTGCCACGCTCATTATTGTCTTGAAACTTGCTTTTCCAGCACTCGATTTGCTTTTGTATTACCTCATTATCAATGTCCTTGACTTTTTCTTTTTTTTTGTCTTTTTTATCGGCAGAATATTTCATGTCTTATGCTCGCATTAACCGCGTTTACGCTTTTTAGACCCTTTACCCATAAACGTTTTATTCTTTCTAAATAAATCTTGAACGTTTCCGTATGGATTAATCCCGCTTTCATTAATAATTGACCAAAGCTCTGAATCTTCCAGAATCATATCTTCATCTCTGAATAAGTGAAGATAGAAAGAAGGGACGCTCATCATTCGTAAGCGGCTCAAAAGCTCTTGATTCTTTATGTTATGCTCGACACCTGATACGTATTTCTTAATAAAATCTACTTCGGATATCGCCATCTTTTCTGCAAGTTTATCAGATGATTTATTTAACTCATCCACAACTTTTTTAAGCAATTCCTGATCAGACAATCCATCCGTAGAAATCCCAAGATTTTGAACCGTTTTTAGCAAAGCTTCTTTCTCTTTTGACATCCTTGGTTTTTTTACTTCTGCCTCAACTTCTTTTTTCTCGTCTACCATAAAAAATCCCCTATGAAATTAATGTGCCCGTTAATGCTTCTCTTTTAACTCCGACCGGCCTTTCGTAAAGAGCCTGATACTCCATTGCGATATATTGTAAAGCGTCATGAGGATGGCTGGCGAAGTTTTTGTCTGGCTCTTCTTTGTATCTTTCGTCATGCTTAACGTTCACACGTCTATAAAAATAATCACCATTGAAACCTTGCCTTACTATAATTGCTTTCGGCGATATCATTAATGCCGGACGCCCACCAATCATTTTTCGTAGAAAAAACGAGACGGCTTCTTTTCTCGCTATGATCGCATTTGTTTTGGCAGCCTTCGTTCTTATGCCGTTCGAATTCAAAATCTGAAAACATGTTTTTGCATCTGTTGGAGATGCCGCTACGCCGGCAGGATCGCCAACACTTAAAAAACTATTATGCCAACCAGGATAATTTTTATTCAAATGTGGCAATACAATATCTTTGCAAAACGCATCCAAACCACCACCATCACATACCAACTCATCTAAAATCATGAAATGCCCATGAACAGAAAGCTGACACAACACGACAGCCGGAGTGTTTCCAAAATCCCAGCCCATCCCAAGTTCCGTTGCCCGATGATACGAGAGATTTTCAACACAATGTATCTGGTCATTATATTCTGGATACACGCGCCTATTTTTCCTTACAATCCCATAGTGACCCATATATGAAACTTTTATGGTGTCATCGTTATGACTCTTTACCAAGTTAAGCCAATAATTACTGCCTGCCTGCTGATTCATTGCGTAGTCAGCGTTATCGTTCTTTATATACAACGACCCATCCAATGAATATGCGTGCTCACTATCATTATCATTTTCTGTAAGTCGTTCAACTTTTATAACTGCCGGTTCATACTTGAAAATCTTCTGTCCTTCTGGACTTTTTATTTCAAATCTTTTGTATATCCAATGCTGCGCGTCTGGCGGATTTGTATCAGCTATCGCGCCAGTCCATGTAATCTTGCAACCAAGCTTTTTACCAGGATACCGATTAACTCGTTCCAATGACTCTTCAAACAAAAATTCGCTAAAGAATTGAAGCTCGTTAAAGTAAATTCCAGTGAGCTCTAATGACTTTAGCTTGCTTAAATCGTCATCACATCCTAACGGCAAAAATAAAATCTCTAAGTGCAAATCTCCGATGCTAATAACGTGCATAATTGGAGAATCATATTTAATCTTGCCAAAAATTCTTTCAGGAAACCAATCAAGCCACGTTCTAATAGTTGTGCTCTTTAATTCTGGATACGTATTCCTGCATACGGCCCATCGACTATACCTAATACCGTCATCAGCCTTTTCTTGTTGTAATGCGCGCCTAAATATCTCAAGACAGTTTGCGACGCTCTTACCACATCCTACGGGCCCAAATAAAAGCCTTACAAAACTATCGTCAAGATGGAATTCATCTGCCGTTCGTGTCGCTGTATATTCGAGTATCGTCATTTTGGATTGGCTTATTCCCGATATTTAAAATAACATTCAAACGTTCTTCGGAATCAACACCATCAGTCTCAACAGGTTTTAGCTTCTTTCCAACATATGTGCAAAGCTCAATGGTTGCCTCTAACTGTATTCTCTCAGTGCTACCATTGCGTGCTAGTTTTATTAGATGTAAGAAAGGATTGAACTTTTCATCTGTGCAAATACGACCAGGATTAAAAAGTACAAGAGATTTCAGGCCTTTTGGCTTTCCAGCAGGATTACCAGATTGACCTTTTTTAAAAAGATGTGCACCTTCGCCTCTAGCCATAGACCTCTTCTGTTAAAAAACTGATTTTTCAGAAATCAAATAATCCCATAAATATCTTTAAGTTTTTGAATTGCAAAATTAATATTTTTGCTTAAATTTCTCAAAATAATTGCTTCATCTCCAACTGATGGAGTTATTCTAGCGATATGAGAGTCAATCATTTTATTTGCTTGGGTGAGTGAAAAGATTAAGTCTTCTTCCTGTTCAGATATTGCCTTTGACATACCGGCACCCGCATTTTTAGATTCGGAAAACATTTCATCAGGAGGTGGAAATGCTTGTGGTTGAGGATTATGAAACTTACATAATGGATCAATACAGACCCTCAGGAAAGAGCACCTCATTTCATTTTCCTCATCTTGCTTGATTGCCCCATACTGGGCATTCCTTTTCCAAGCTTACCCACACCGATAGCGATGACAAGAGAAGGTTTTTTGGGTTTTACTGCGCTTTTTCCAGTGATCTCTTTGATCTTCTGGTGCTTGATTTTTGAGGGAGTACCGACTTTGCCAGGAATTGATTGAACGCGTTGTCTCTCAATTTTTTGCATTTTTTGCATTTACTTACCCCATAAATTAATAAAAACAATTTATAGGGTTATATCAGTATGCTTTTCAAAAGTCAACATAATATAGATAAGTTTTTATCAAAAATTACTTATTAAAACATTATTTCTTCTTCCCTAAAACCTTATTAGCCTTCGCGTCGATCTTGTTCTTGCTAGATTCGCTTAGTTTACCTTTCTTAACCATCTGCGTAGCGCGTGCTTTCGCATTTGCTGCATGACTCTTATCAGGCATCGGGTATTTTCTACTTCCTGGCAATCCGAAAGTTGAATCTTTAAGGGCACTTCGCTTTGATGCGCTTAATTTAGCCATTTTAAATCTCCGAAATATTAAAAAATGATATTTTACTTCATCACCAACAATTTACCCTCGAAAGGGATTGATTCACAATAAGAATTCCGAGAAGCCGCCGAAATGCTATCAAGAAAATCATTGAACTCTGATCTATTTAAATAAATTTTGTCAATTTTAAATTTACACATTTCTTTGCACCGCTTTAAAAGAGCCTGATTTTCTTTTGAAAGTTTATATTCATTTATTGGTGTATACATTCTTGAATCAGACTCCTAAAAGTAAATTTTTCAAACATTAATATATATTGGGTTATTTGTCACTTCCGTATCTTCATCCATAGTAGGGGATTCTTTTTTTGAATTCCAAAAAGATGAAGCGCAACAATATACAGATGCCGCCGTTCCCGTTAAAGCCCCCATCCCTAAAAAGCCTCCCGCCAGTCCGGCATAAAATCCCAACTGATCTGAATAATTATAAAAAGAATAAATTGACAGACCTGTACCTATAAGAGTGGTAACCGCAATCAAGCCCCCCAATATCTTTTTATTTCTTTCATAATTTACATCATATTTTTCAACCATTATATTCTCCTAAAAATCTTATATTAAATTAAACAATTCAAAAGCAAGATTGAATTGGCTCTCAATTAATATTTGTAATCCATAACAGCATTCATTACAAGACTTAAATTCTTTACTGTCTCGCTGAAACTCTTTGCGCGCTTTTTCTTTGCCACATTTTAGGCATCTTATTTTAGCTTTCTCTTTTTCTTCCATAGATTTATCCTCTTTGATCTGCCATTGCAAAATCCTCTCGCACGATCCCAGAGAACTCGCAAGCTATTAAGACATTCATAATCTCATCCCCAAATAGTTTTTGATTGCCTGCATCCCCTCTTCAACTGTATTTATAACCACACATTGATATCCAATATAACGCATGCGCTCTATCCAAATTTTTTGAGACTCAGATAATTTACCTTTTTTAGACTTTACTTCAATCCATAGTCCAGGAGTGGGACAAATAAATTTATTAAGTTTGCCGATATTTATTGGAAAAGCAAAAAACATATCTGATACTCCTGATGTTAAACCTTCTTTCTTCATCTTTTTTGCCAAAGAAAAACTTCTTTTTCCTTCGTTAGCATTTTTTATTAAATAGTCACCTATTTTCCCCATTGTTGTTTTCCCGACATTTATCGGAGTGAGTCGTGCCCACTCCACAATTGCACATTGAATTTGATGCTCAGAGGCATTAATTGTTCTTATCATTTCGTGCGCCATAATATTTGACCCACATCCAATCGCTCTAAATATTTCACGCTATTAGAATGTTGGCGCGACAAATATTCAGATAAAGATAAATTATGATTTGCTTGATGATTACAATTTTCACATCCTTTAACATGGAAAGCCCATACATACCCGCATTTTTGACATATCCAAGATTGAATCATTTCTCACCTCCAATCAAACAATGTTGTTTTTTATAAAAGCAATCTTTACAAATCTTAACTGAACGTCTACACCCTCCTACATATGGAGGAAACTTTCTTAAGTACTTTTCTTTTCTACAAACAATACATTTTCTTAATTGTGAATTTAAATCTTTTATCATAAAGTTTTTTCCTTTTTATTCAAAAAACAATCATTACACATTTTGTGATGCGCGTTAAATCTCTTAAATCGCGAGACATGCTTTACCGTGTCACATACCCGACAAAGACGGTCAAAAGTGCCGTGTAGTTTTCTTAATAATTCAATTTCTTTCATTGCGCCTCCTATAATGGTATATCTTGAAAATTTGTAATAATTTTTCCATTTTTATATCTTCACTCATTTTTAACCCCTAAGTCATGTTTAAAAATCGACTTTAAGCCTCCATACATACCCAATACAGCCACGAACGTCACCTACCCTATGTAGGGGTAGCGGCTTCAAACTAAAATACAGAATTTGACCCCTCAGGACAGAATCTCCCGAGTTTTTTCAAAATTTCTTGGGTCGTTGTGAGGCTCACAAACAGATGGCTCATAATTTCTAAAAAACTCATCGAGCTCATCTTTCGTCTTCGGTTTTTCGATTTGCACTTTTTCGACATGATCAAGAAATGTTCTGCCAAGAGGTGTTAACCCCAATTCTTTTTTAGCAAAATTTTCAATTCCAGATTTTTTCGCCTTCTCAATCTCGCGCTCCCTTCTCTCAATAATCATTTTTTCAACATCGTTTTTTGGTCTAAGTTCTTCATAACATTCTTCGCAATGTCTATGAACAAAAATTTCTTTCCCACAATTTCTATCTCCAATCATACGAATACATCCAATGTTCATTTTTGATTCGTTTATCTTTTGAGAAGTATGCTGATAGCAAAGTTGTATTATCTGTGCTCGTTGCGGAGGATATTTATTTTTACAATCCTCACCGTAATTATTAAATGCGCTTTTAACAACCATCAACGGAAATCCAAACAACTTACCGCGAAACCATTCCTCAACCATGGCATCTGAAATGTTTGCACGATAATTTTGGAAACATCCAATCAAATATTCTGAAAAAAGTTTTTTGTCGGTATCAAACATAATTTTTTGCATCCTTCATCACTTCTATAAATCTAATTCTTTCGTCTTCTCTTTGCTTTTCCAAATCATCACTTCCCAACATAAGTTTTTTTGCGTCCTCTTCTTGCTGAATCTTTTCAAGAACGAGTTGGTTATGCTGAACGTTGTTAAGTGGGCGCGCCGCGAAAGGTTGATGAATTTGCTTTGATCCAGAATCTTGGTTTTTTGAAAGCCAGCTGTTTATCGACTTCATGATTCCTCGGCGAGTTTTTCTTTTGACCGGGTTTGAAAAAAAATAGGCGCGCATCTTTTTGAGTTCTTCCCGAATGTTCACCGCTGGATAGCAACCCTCAAATTCACGGACGATATCTTCCGTGACATGAAAATCTGTTTTGTCGACAAGCTGAATAGAGATGAAATTGTTATCTGGAATTTCCACAAGCTCGGAGGGCGTCTTTTTGCCCTCCGAGCTATTATTATTATTAACATCCTTTTTAATATTTGTTTTATTATTATTATAGGCATTGCACTCGCATTGCGTTCGCATTGCGTTCGCATTGCGTTCGCATGTAGATTTATCCTCATCACCTATCCTATTATTTGCCCATCGTGACAGCGCCGCATTGCGCGATTTTATTGACTTTTCTGCTATTTTATTCAGATCATTTTCTATCCTTTTGTGATACCATCTTCCATCACAAATTGAAAAAAACTTTTCAAGCGTTGGTTTCATTCTCAACCATTTTTGAACAGAAGTACGACAAAACTGTGCCAAAACCTGATCATTATCGACCAAACTTTTGCCAGTTTGATAATAATTCATGATTAAAAGAAGGTAAGCGCCATGCTCAATTGTGGTCAAACCTTGCGTGTCTCCTAGGTAATCAACAATATTAAATTGCATATAAAGAATAGCCGCCATTTTTCAATGCCCCTATAGATCATTAATATAGTTTAATGCTGCCGCTATATGAGCCTTCGCCTTCTCTATATCCTCTTTCCTTGTCTGTTTAAAGGTTGGTTTCTTAGATGGAATTCCTTTGAAAATATCAGGTCTAAGCTCTTCTTTTGTGACAACCCCCTTTGTTGCTTTTTCTATTTGATCACAATGTCTTTCTGGTGGAGCAATCTTTCTATGATATAACCAATGATCAACATTTTGTCTGGCAATACCCAATTGTTTTGCAACTTCAGCTGGACATCCAATGATGTTTATAGCGCAAATTAAAGCATGTTTTTCAGGCGGGAAATCGTGTTTATTTAATAGCATGGCGGATACTCTCTCTTTTAAGTTTAGTATGTGAATGCGCTCGAATGAACGCATTAAAAGAGGATATTGCCTTTTGTCAATTTTGTAAAGTCAATTTTGCTTCAACAATAAGTTTGATTGTTGTCAACATTCCTTGTTGACAAAATAGACATAATTGGATTACAGTTTATGGCGTCAAATGCTTACAAGTACTAATGTCAAATACTTACATTTCTAATTTGCATTTGCTCTAAAATTTAAAATACATATTAAGGAGTCTTTATGAGACAGCAAAATGAATATACTTTAACTACAAAAGACTATAGCTTTCCAGGACAGTTTCTTAAGGCAGCACGTGAAAGCAAAGGATTGTCGCAGAGAGAAGCAGCCTTTAAAGCTGGGATGTCACCCTCGGCTTTATGTCGACTTGAATCGGGTGAAAGGATGCTCCCACGAAATCTATTGGAGTTAACAGATATATTGGGTGTTAACCCTCGAGAACTAAAAAAATATATCCCTAAGAAAAAAGAATTGTCCAGCCTTGAAATGTTGAAAAAGAGTTTTCCCAACAATTGGGAGAGAGTTTTAAAAGACTGCATGAAGGAAATTAATTAACTTTATATCACTTAAATCCTCTCTTTTTACGGGAGGATTTATCGTTTATTTTATCCAACCCAGGATTCATTAAAAAAATATTTTAATTTATTTTTCATAAATGTGTTGACAAAGCGCAATACCCATATTAACATTCAATTACGAATTTGAAATTGACAAAAAACAACGACAATAAAAAACATATACTATATTTTTATGATTAATTTTATTGGAGAAAGACACAAATGCTTAACAAAGATATGTTAATTGGCGTATTGAAAAATGACCTTAAATTCTTGAATACATCTTTGGATGATTCAATAAAGGTAGCAAAGCTTATTGGGAAATCCGAAATGGTTGCGCAGATAATTAATGCAATTGAGTCTGGCAATTTCAATTATATTCCAAAGGAAGTTGAACAAGAAAAAACAGTTGCAGAAATAGATACTCTAGTGATTGATGTAAATTCAGTAGAAAAACAAAAGGAATCGTAAAAATGAGTTCATCAAATAATTATTCAGATTTAATCGAGTTGCTCGTTGATGAGATGGAAATAATAGGAGAAATGCCAAGTATATATAGCGATAATTACAGAAACATAATTATAAATATGCTTTTGAATGAAAAAGAATCGTGCATAAAATCTTCCGACTACATGCACCTTTTATGTTTAGTTGACTTATTCAGAGGAAATGGAGAAATTTTTGATCTTATTACTACTTATATGGGCCTAGAAGAGGAAGACGAGAATAAAAACGAAATAGCAATAAAAATATCAAATTCTATAGTAAGAAATGCTTTGGTTTATTATCGTCAATCTATTGAACATGATGCCGAGTCTTTATACAGAAGGAAATATTATGCTACCGAATATTGAGTGCGTAAACTCTAAAAATGAAATTTTCCTTGCACATTTGATAAATGAAAGCAAAAACAAAAAAACAAAAAATTATAAGTGTGGGGTTTGTATTTATGGTGATTTAATTTTCGATAAAAAAGAAAATACAATTTTAAAT